>ERZ1673700.1298-NODE-1298-length-25631-cov-10.914959_pt1 | contig 25631 bp, 14 predicted proteins | sample MGYA00580230_ERZ1673700 | MGnify/ENA primary metagenome ERZ1673700 (study PRJEB41218, sample SAMN15661782) | gut metagenome | host: Homo sapiens | place: Canada: London | collected 2015-08-20/2019-03-30 | study: EMG produced TPA metagenomics assembly of...
TGGCCCAGGAGGACCTCGACGCGATCGTCGGGGAGATCAACGACACCCCCATGAAGCTCCTCGGCTACAAAACGCCCAACGAGGTATGGGACGAGGAGATCGCCAAGCTACAATCGAAGGCAGCCAGCCCGAACACAAGCGTTGCGCTTACAAATTGAATCCGGGGGGCCTCATGAGCCGAGGGTGTAAGGGATAAGGTGTAAAGGGTAAGGGTTTAAAGGCGTAAGGGTGTAAGGGGACACTCACTCCTGCCGGTACAGCCGCGAATACAATCCGCCGGCCTGCAGCAGTTCGTCATGCGTACCGGATTCGACGATCTGCCCATGATCCATGACATGGATGCGGTCGAAATCCCGAATCGATGCGAGTCTGTGCGCCACGACGATGCACGCATTGTCGGAGTCGAGCAACGCCGTCATGACATGTCGCTCGGTATCGTTGTCCAGAGCACTGGTGGGTTCGTCCATAAGTAGGAAGTCCGGTCTTCCGACGACCGGATCCATCATCCCCTCGTTGATGCCGGCAACCTCGCACGCCCTGACGATGTCGTCATCCGTCAGCCACGGACGGTGCAGCGTGATATTGTCGCGCAAGGTTTCGTTGAACACCGTGGATTCCTGATGCACATACGCCAGCCTGTCGGCCTTCCATCGGCTGTCCGCGTCGTAAATCCGGCATCCGCCGTCGTTGATGGTCACCGTGCCACAGACGGGTTCGATGAGTCCGGCGAGCAGTTTCAGCAGCGTGCTTTTGCCCGAGCCAGTGGGGCCGACGATGGCGATCTTGTCGCCTTCACCGGCGGGAATCATCTCGCAAATCTTGCGCATATAGGTGGCGAACGCCATGATCTGGCTGATGACGCCGACGATGCCGGAGAAGGTTTCGATGAAGGCGCGTTGCACGTCAGCCTGCGCGACGGTCGCACGCTCGACCAGCGTCCTGTTGCGCAGGGAATAAATGACGGATACGACGAGCACCGCCGCGCACACCGTCAGGGTCAGCATCGTCAATGGCGCTGAATAGGCGATCATCATGATCAGGTAGACCACGAGGAACACCATCGACACGACCGTCGACGGCAGACTGCCGGTCACGATCTGTTCGACGACCATGACCAGGTTCGCGCGGTAGATCAGGTCACCACTGGAACGGTTCACGAAGAACGGGAACTCCCGATCGAGCACGCCGGTCATGTATCGGCGGGACAGGTATCGTCCGAATCGCACCTGCACGCGGGTGAGCATCATGGTGTTCAACGCGCCGACCGCCATCGCCGTGAACGCTGGGCGCGCCCTTCCACGCGGCCACAGGAGGCGTCGCAGGCGCGGCGGCGGGAGGACGTCGCGTTTCCCGATTCCCGGACGGGTTCCCATCTCCGAGCGTCCGCCGGAGGCCGGCGACCGCAGCGGTTTCGGCCATTGGGAGGCCGAAGGCGTGATCGGTGTCGGATGTGACCTGCGCACCGAGGTCGAGAGGAGGAGCGGGTTCCTCATGGCCAGGATCGTGCCCGGCAAGACCGCCGGGGAAAGCGTCGGGGTGCGGCTGGCGATGTTCTCGCCGCTGCCGGCCGGCGCGCGCGTCAGCGTCACGCACGACAACGGCGCCGGGTTCGCCCGCCACACGCGCCTGCGCGACGGGCTGGGCATGGACACGTACTTCGCCGACCCGTACTCCAGCCGGCGGCGGGGAAGCAACGAGAACCGGAACGGCATGATCCGCCGGTATCTGCCCAAACGCAGCGAGATCCGGATGGGCATGGCCGGGGAACTGCGGGAGATTGTCGACGAGGCCGACAACCGTCCCATGCGCGTGCTGGACTACCGGACGCCCGCCGAGGCATTCGCCGACGAACTGCTAGAATTGCAGGACCAACAGGGGGTGTTGCACCTCTAAATAGACATCGGGCACACGGTTTGCGCGGCGGTGAGCAGTGAGTGGTGAGTATTGAGCGACGTACGGCGACTCACGTGCGCTCACACAGTGGTGAGCAATCCGCCGAACAACACCACGAGCAGGGCGATGGTTTCAATCACGAAGTACAGAATGAAACTCGCCCAGCTTTTGGTCAGTACGTTCAGCGGCGAGGTCTTCCGGATAATCACCAGCAGACCAACAAACACCAGGGCGTATACGGCGATGCCGATCGCCGCCCCCATAATGCCCAGATTCGCGGCATTTGCCAGACCGGCCTGCTTGCCGTAGACCACGTACGTGGAATACCAGAAGTTGAGATTGAGCATGCTGAGTCCCGCGATGAACTGCTCACAGGCCAGCCCGAGCACGAACACGATCAGCCATGGCCAGGACGGCGAGACGACCACCGCCATCGCCAATCCGACGTACGTGATCACCACGGCCACCCAACCGACCAGTGCGATACCTTGCGGAGACACTCCCCCGAGCACGGCCACAATGGAGTCAGTATTATTCACCGCCAGCGAGCGACCGAACCAGTATGGCGCGATGATGGCGCACAGTACGGCAAGAATAATCAACGCCCAACGCAACGGATGGGAGCGACGGCGCTCGATATCAGCCAAAGACAAATCGGTCTCGGGTATGGAAGCCTCGGGGTGCCTGGAAACCTCGACGGTCTCTACTTTGCCGCCTACGATTTCCGTCGCCTCGTTAGGTTCTTGCTCGTTGGATTCCTGCTCCATGCACCGCCTCGCCGATTACCTGCTTATTGCCATGTATTGCCATGCCGATTATTGCGATGCCTATCTTAGCGTGCGTGTTGGGCAAGTCTCCGATACGATCGATTACTCGCCCTGGTCCTCACCATGATCCTCGCTACGATTCTCCTTATCCGAATCCGTGGGAGCAACGTCATTATTGCCCGCAGACAAGCCGCTGTTGGCTAATTCGTGCTACTGCCCTATATCCTGATTTTCGGTGTTTTCAGGGTATAGAAAAATCCCCGTAGAGCATACTATGCTCTGCTTTTGATGATTATCGAAACATAGAACATGCTTTGGCTCAATCGTCATATGCCCGAAGTGGCAACAATTACAAGTTATCCCGCACCATCGCAACGACATCATGATTGATTTTGTTGATGCCGGGGTCGGCAAGCATCTCATCAAGAGTCATCCAGCGGCAGTCCTTGGCACCAACATGGAACTCAGTGGAACGCCAGGCGTCAGGCATTACCGTTACGCTAGCGCGGTATAGCGTGTATTCGTAATAACGAACCTCTCCATCATGCTCCGTGGATGGCTTCTCAGAATCCTTCACACAAATGTGAGACAGAGTAAAGTCTTTAGCAGGAATTTCGAATTCATCGGCAAAATACGTCGTCAGCTGACGAACATCCTCATCAGTACTGCTTGCGGTTGCATGATTAGGGAAAAAGTCGCATCCCCAGCCTAAATCACGATACAGAAGATATCGGTTAGCGTCTTTCACCGCAATGATCGAGCTTCTTCGTTCGGTTCTATCCATGTTGGCGATATCCTCATACAGTGTTATGGCATCATACTTATTTCTGCAAGCAGTAATCAAACTCCATACTCCATAGAATATGAAGATAATGCTCAATGCAAGGAGCAATCCTTGAAACATTTGGTCGAGTCCAGATGTGAGAGCAGCAGGAATGTAAAACAATCCTTCGATGATGATGACGACCCCATTGGCAATCGGCCCGAAACCAATCTGCTCTTTGTGCTCAAAGAGCTTGGCACGCAGTTCAGCTTCGTCGATTCTCAACACCATGAGTACTAATACTACTCGGGGTAGCTCACCCTTCCGGTATTCCCAATTAGATACACCAACATATAAATAGTGGAGCGGATGACGGGAATCGAACCCGCGTAATCAGTTTGGAAGACTGAGGCTCTACCATTGAGCTACATCCGCGTTAAACGTCGCTTTTGGCGACTTGAGTTATTATACATATTTCTTCGGGGATGGCAAACGCGTGTGGCTGCAGCAGGACCAGCCAATCTAGTTGATGGATTGTGGCTTTGCCGAGGACTCCCCTCAGCCGCCTACGGCGACAGCTCCCTTCAAAGAGGGGAGCTGGAAACCGTCGAAATCACAAATGGATGAGCTGGGACTCGTATGGTTGGAGGTCGGCGCCCATCGCATTCAGAATCACGAACCAGCAGTTTTCGGGCAGCGAGTCGAGCTTGTCGATCCGGTTCTTGAGCAGGCGCACGTCGCGGCTGGTGAGCGCGCCCCACAGGTTAACCATGATGGAGACGTTGTACAGCATGTAGCACTCGGGGGCCTCGGGCGCTATTCCACAGAAATCGTCACCACCGCGGAGGCAATCGAACCATCGTGGCTCAGGGAAATATGGATATGCGGCATCGACCCCGCACCGATAGTCGAGCGCTGCGCCGAACGCGCATTCCGCCGCTCCTGCATCACTGCATAAGGCCCGTTATCGGAAGCAGAGGAATAAGCAGAGGAATAGCGAGCGCCGGCAGCCGAATTCGCGTAATCAGTTTGGAAGACTGACGCCGCCCCCTTACCCAGAGACACATGCGGCACACCACGGGAATCGTCCAAGATCTCGATTTCAGGCCACGGGAAATTATCAAGCGTGAACGGATAGGGGGCATCGCCAAGATAATCGCACCAGGCTTTGAGGAACGCCTCCTTGCCCGCCCATTTGGCGGCCAGATGGACGGCCTCCCCGTCATTCTTCTGGCGCGCGCGGTCGGATGCCTGCCGCACCTCACGCACGGAGAACAGCGCACGCATGCGAGACCCCGGCTCCGCCAACTGTTCGGCGAATGCGGCCACATCCACCACGTCATGCCCCAAACCACAAGTATTCATGCTTCCTATTGTGTACCGCTTCGCGCGTAATCTCTACACCTCATCAGAATTGGGGCCTGATTTCCATTTCAGGGGGAAAAGATTCACTATGCTGGATGACCTCGCGCAATACCGCAAACATCTTGGGCTGGCTGCCTAGCCGTCCAAAAAAACATCCGCGCCCCGCCCCGAAGGTCTATCTCCGTTTCGAGGGGCGGATTTTGACCGTTCCGGAGGTCTACTTCCGTTTCAAGGGGCTGGTCATCCTCCATACCACGAGTATCCGCAGCATAACGCCAACGCCATTCCGCCGTTTTTACGCCTTGTCTACTTGGGTAACAGCCCCTTGAAACGGAAGTAGACCTCCGGCGAATGCCAAATCAGCCCCTTGAAACGCAGAAAGCCCACTCCGAGGGAGGGGCTTTCGTATGTTCTGCATATTTCTCTCACTGAGTTTGTGCCAGCGAGAAAGCTCCAGGGGAAACTCCCCTCACCCGCTTCGCGGGAGCTCCCCTCAAAGAGGGGAGCCGAGATCCGGTGCGCTACTGGCTCCCATCAACCGGGGGGAGCCAGAGAATATCAGGCCTCGTAGTAGCCGTCGGCACCGAGGCGGGCGTCCGGGTTGAGGAGCATCGCCTTTTCGACCTCGTGGTGGTCGTAGCCACGGTGATCCTCGCGGAAGCGACGGTTGTCGATCGGCTCGTAGAGCGCGGCGCGACCCATCATGCCTTCCTCAAGGTGACGCTGGCCGGCAGCCAGGCGGGCGTTGGCACGCTCACGCCAAGCTTCCAGTGCGGCCTCACCATCGGCCTTGGCCACGGCCGCCTCGAAGGCACCGGGGTGAACCAGGGCCACGAAGCCGGAAACATGTCCGAAGCCGAGCGAGGTGGCCAGACCGGCCTTGACCGGGCGACCAGCGGTCTCGCGACCGAACTCGTCCTCGCCACCGCCGATGCGCAGGGGCTTCCTAACCCAGACCATGTGGTCGTCGCGCTGGAGCTTCGGATCCACGCAGTCGAGCGCCGCGTTCGCCGGAATCACGCCGGACTTGAACAGCTGCGTCAGACCGTTGACCTGGAAGATGCAGGCACCACCCTTGGCGTGGCCGGTAAGCGTCTTCTGCGAGATCACGAACAGCGGGTTGCCGTCGGTGCGGCCGATGGCGTGGGCCAGCGTGTTGTGCAGCTCGGATTCGTTCGGGTCGTTGGCGTTGGTGGACGTGTCGTGCTTGGAGACCACGGCGATGTCGTCGGCTGAGACGCCGAGCTTAGCCAGGTCGTGCACGAGCTTGGAGTCCTTGCCGCCGAGGCCGGCAGCCAGGGCACCGAGGCCCGGAGCCGGGATCGAGGTGTGAGCGCCATCCGCGTAGGAGTGGATGAAGCCGACCACGGCCGCCACCGGCAGGCCGAGCTTTTCGGCGATGTCACCGCGGGTCACGAGGATCGTGCCGCCGCCCTGGGATTCCAGGAAGCCGCCACGGCGACGATCGTTCGCGCGGCTGAAGAAGCGCGCGTCGATGCCCTTGCCGTACATTTCCTCCGAGTTGGCGGTGGCGTTCATGTTGCCGAAGCCGATCACGGATTCCACGCCGATGTCGTCGATCGCACCGGTGACCACGAAATCGGCCTTGCCTAGGGCGATCTTGTCGACGCCTTCTTCAAGGGAGACGGCCGCGGTGGCGCAGGCGGAGACCGGCTGAATCATGTTGCCGTAGCCGCCGATGTAGGACTGCATCACGTGAGCCGCGACCACGTTCGGCAGGGCTTCCTGCAGGATGTCGGTCGGGATCTCGTGGTTGAGGAAGCGGTCGAGGTACAGCTTGCGCATCGACATCATGCCACCGAAGCCGGTGCCCTGGGTCGAAGCCACCAGCGAGGGGTGGATGGACTCGAGGATTTCGGCCGGGGTGAAGCCGGCGCCCAGGTAGGCGTCCACAGTGGTGACGATGTTCCACAGGGCGATCTTGTCGACGTCGCCGACCATCGAGGCGGGAATGCCCCATCGGGTCGGGTCGAAGCCCTTCGGGAACTGGCCGCCGACTGTGCGGGTCATGGTGGCGCGGCGCGGCACGCGGATCATCGAGCCGGCGTGGCGGGTCACGTTCCATTCGCCGGATTCCTCATCCGGGGCGATGGTGGTGTGAGCCTCGTCCAACTTGACGTATTCGGCGGCGACTTCGCGGGTGGGCACAGAGAAGGTGACGTCGTGGTCGAGGAAGACCTCGGCTTCCTCTTCGTCAGCACCGTCCTTGTAGTCGTTGCCCATGCCTTCCTCGAACGGGCGGATGCCGGAGCGGGCCACGACCTCGTCGTGGTAGCGCTCGGCGATGTCCTCTTCGGGCACGAGGTTGCCGTCGGTGTCGTACCAGCCGGGCTTCGGGCTGTCGGCCCAAGTCAGCAGGCCCATGTTCCACGCAAGTTCGAGCACTGCGCCGGCGCTGAGGTCGACGGTGCCGTCCGAGTGGATGCCGAGCTCGGCCTGGGCGCGCGTACGACCGGAGCCCCACGGGCCCAGCTCACCGACGGAAACGATGACGATTTCGTCTTCCGGCTTGGCAGTGACGTTGGTCCAATCGTTCAAGTCGACCGGAGCCTGCTTGGTGACGATCGGTGTGGGCAGCGCCTTGATTTGCTGCCCACGCGAGGAGTCGGACAGTCCAGTGGACTTTCCGGCGACGGAGCCATCCGTTTCCTGAGACGAGGCCGCAGCAGCTTCCTTCTCGGCGTCGGCCATGGCCTCCGCACGCAGGGCCTTGATGTCGATGGGCTCGGAGCCGAGGCCACCGGTCAGGTCCACATCGAGCGGGGCCTTGAGGGCCTGCTCGCGCGATTCGGCAGTGCACAGGTCGAGCAGCTTGGCCGCAATCTGTGCGGTGGAGTAGGTGCGGATGCCGTGACGCTCAACGACGGCGACCAGCGGGTCGTTACCGACCATCAGGCCGGTGCCACGCACCCAGCCGATCTTCGGGTGAGCGAAGGTGACGCGGCTCGACCACACCTTTTCAGCGCGGGCACGGTTGACGATGGCGTCAAAGGCGCTCTTGACTTCGCCGTAGGCACCGTCGCCGCCGAATACGCCGCGGTTCGGGGAACCGGGCAGCACCACGTGGAGCTTGTGCTGCACGTTGGTGTCGGCACCGATGTGGCTGAAGCCGGCGATGGCGCGTTCCACGCCCCACAGCATCAGTCGGGCCTGCGATTCGAACAGGTCGCCGGAGTCGGCGAGCGTGCCATGGACCGGCGGAGCGGCGAACGGGAAGAACAGAGTCGGCTCCCACGCGGGCTTCAGAATCGTGGTGGTAGCACCGGAGGTCTTCTTCTGCTCGTGGCCCACCCAGTCGACCAGTGCGTCGACGTCGCGGTAGCTGGAGAGGTTGGCCGGAACCAGCCACAGCTTGGCGTTGCCGGTAGCGTGCTCGCGGTAGGCCTGCTTAGCCCAAGCCTTAATGGACGGCTTGAAGCTGTGCGAGGTGGCCACCACAGTGGCACCGCCTGCGAGCAGGCCTTCGACCACCTGAGCGGCAATCGAGTTCGGGCTCACGCCGGTGACGATGGCGATATCATTCGCGTAACGGGAGGCGTTCTTGTTGGACGCAACCTGTTCGAGGGCCTCGGAGCCGGCCTTCTGGAAGGCGGCCTTGAGTTCTTCGCTCTCCGACTCGTTGGCGAACCACTGGGCTTCGGCGGCGATGGTCTTGCCAAGGCCGATGAAGCTGCCGTTCAAGGCGGCGGGATCGTTGTCGTAGTAGGCGCGGGCGAGGTCTTCACGGGCGGAGGCCCACCGATCATCGAAGAGGATGGCCTTGTTGGCGTCGAAGCGCGGAGCGACCTGCTTGGGCCAGTCGGAGCCAAGTTCGGCTTCAACCGCGGCCACGACGGCGGCGTTCTCGTCCTCGGATTCTTCCGGAGCCGGAGCGGCCACGCCGAGCTCGTTCAGCACGAAGCGGGCGGTGGCGGCGAGCACGCCGTTGGAACCGGTGACCTTCTCGGCGAAGGCGTCGAGCGCGGCGGAATCGACCACAGCGCCACCAGCGGCACCACCGGCGGACGGCAGGGCCACGGCAACACCCTTGAGCTGGGCGACGACCTCAACGGCCGCATCAATCAGCTTGTCGGCTTCCGGCTTGTTCTGCACGGCGGCGGTGGGCAGCTTGGCCAGGTCGCCGCCACGGGAGCTGGCACCCTCGCGAGTGTCGAGCAGCAGTGTGGCGAGCACGCTGGCCACCCAACCTTCACCGAGCTGCCATACGTTGGTCACGCGGTCGCGGATGTACTGCTGCTTGACGCCGGCGGCACCGAACAGCGAGCGCAGGCGGTCGCGCAGCGCCTCGGATAGCACGGCACCGAACGGCTTGTAGTTCGGGGCGGCCTTGTTGACGATTTGGGCGAGCTTGTCGAGCGTCGCTTCAGCAGCACCGTCCACGCTGGCGACTCCCAGCTCGGAACTGATGTCCATGAGCAGCTGGTTGCGGCGAGAAGAGACACCGTTAGTCAGGGTGTCGGTGGTGTCGTTGCTGCCGATCTGGTCGATGCGCACCTTGGCGGAGTAGGCCATGAGCACGCCGATGGCATCGGAAGCCTTGAAGGGCAGGTCGGCGACGGCGGCACCGGACGGCGCGCCGGCCGCGGCCTGCCCTGATTGCAGGCCGCGCGAGGAGTCGGACAGTCCAGTGGACTGTCCGGCGACGGAGCCATCCGTTGTCTGAGCAGCCTCAGTCACGGCATTTGCCGGAGCGGCACCGGAACCGAGCTCGGCAACGGCGGAACCACCGGCAGGAGCGGTTTCGACCGGGGCCGAGGCCGCAGCCTCTTCCGGCTCATCGTCGGGAACCAGCGAATCGGTGTCGGTCATGTAGACGCGGCCTTCATCGCGGCCGACGTTGTAGACGACCGTATCGTTGCCGGCGAACTCGGGCAGATGCAGGGTCTTGGCACCGAGGTTGGCCAGGGTCGGGGCGTTGCCGAGGCCGACTTCGACGTATTCTTCCACGCCGAGGCCGCCCTGTTCGCGCTGACCGAAGAGCAGCGCCTGGGTTTCAATCCAACGCACCGGGGAGGCGAACTGCCAGGAGAGCAGTTCGGTCAAGAGCAGACGGCCGAGCTTCTGGTCGTCATCGGCGTAGGAATCCCACACGGCCGGGTCGTCGAGCGCGGCCTTGATACGCTCGGACGGCACGACTTCGAGGATCTTGGCGGCGAATTCCTTGGTCATCTCGAACGGGGTGGCCACCAGGTTCGGGATGTAGCGGTCCACCAGACGGCCACGGTAGTCGATGTAAGCGGGAAGCAGCGCGTCGAGCTTGTCGCGGAATTCCGGCACGCCCTTGCGCAGCAGTGTGGAGTGGAACGGCACATCGATGCCGGGCACCAGCATGAACGCGGGCTTGCCACCGAATGCGGCCACGCGGCGGGCGGAATCGGCCTTCAGAGCCTTGAGTCCGGCGATCGTACCGGCGATGGCGTACTGCTGGCCGGCGAGGTTGTAGTTCACGATCTCCAGGAATTCGCCGGACGCCTTGGCCACGGATTCCACGTATTCCTTGACGTGCGCGTCGTCCACACCGAACTGGTTCGGGCGCAGGGCACCCATGCGGTAGTTGGAGCGACCCTGTGCGTCACGCTCGATGAGGTGGTGCATGGTGGAACCACGGTGGAACACGAGCTCCAGCACGGTTTCCAGCGGAATCACGTCGGCGAACGCGGACAGCGCGTTGTATTCGCCGAGCGAGTGGCCGGCGAAGTAGGCGGGCCAGATGTCGGCGCCGGCTTCGCGCAGACGAGCGGTCTGGGCGAAGGCCACGGTGGCGAGCGCCACCTGCGTGAACTGCGTCAGGTTGAGCAGGCCTTCGGGGTGGCGATAGGTCACGCCGTTGGCGGTGAGCTCCTTCGGGTTATCGCGCACGAGGCCCAGGATCGAGAAGCCGAGCTTGGAGCGGGTGAGCTTGTCGGCGCGCTCCCACACGTCGCGGGCGGCGGCGGACTTGGCACGCTCGTCCAGAACCATGCCCTGCTTCTGGATGCCCTGGCCGGGGTAGACGAAGGCGGCGCGCGGCGCGCGGACCAGTGCGGTGCCGCGGGAGACGAGCTGGCCGTCGATACGGCAGGTGACTTCGAGGGTCATGCCGCCGTGGCGCACCTTGCCGACGCGCTCGACGGAGATTTCGACGGTGTCGTCAAGCTGAACCATGCCGTACATGTTGTAGGTCCAGCCGGCAATCTCGTAGTGGGCACCCTTCTCGTCCAGCGCCTGCACGGCGTGCTGGGCGGTGGCGGACAGCCACATGCCGTGCACAAGCGGAGCGGCCAAACCGGAGATGCGAGCGCCACGAGTGGAGGTGTGGATCGGGTTGAAGTCGCCGGAAGTGCGGGCGAAGGCGGTCATGTCGTGTGGGGCGACGACCTTCACGCGGCGCAGCAGACGGCGCGGCGTGGGCGCGATCTCCTCGTGCTCGGCGTCGCCGAACTCGGGGGCGTCTGCCGGCAAAGCATCGGAGTAGACGCGGCCGCGAATCGCGAAACGCTCGGTTTCGCGGGCAAGCAGCGTGCCGTCGGCAGCGGTGTGGGTCACGTGGATGGTGACCACGCGGCCGGAGGCGGACTCGAAGTAATCCTCAGCCCAAGACTTCAGGGTGATGGTTTCACCGGTGTGCTTAAGCAGGTCCTCCTCGTTCACCTCAAGTTCGATGAGGTGGTCGAGGTGAACGGCGTTGAGCAGGCCTTCAATCACCGGGTAGCCCTTGACGTACACGGAGCCGAGCGCCGTGTAAATCGCCGGCCAGGCCGGGCCGACCAGCGCATCGGGAGCGATGCGGCTGGGCTGCAGGGTCGTCGGCAGAGCGGCGCCGGTGGCCGCTTCGTGGTCGAAGCCGAGGTTGGCGGAGAGGGTGTAGGCGGCGGTGGCGGTAGCAAACGGACGCTCGTCAGAGGTCTTGCCGTCAAGCTGCGGCATCTCGGTGAGCTTGTCGCCGGTGATGGCGGTGTTGCCGATGCCTGCGGTGGCGGCGAGCATCGCGTAGACGTCCGGAATCAGGCGTTCGCGGTCCACGACCGGCACACGGCCGGGCTCGGTGCCTTCCACGATGAGCGGGATGACGATATCGCGCACGGCGTGCTTGGAGGTGCCGCCGTCCGGGTCGTTGTCCCAGTAGGTGTCGAGGTGGATGTCCAGATCGTACTTGCCGGCCGAGGCGTCAAACGCGCGGATCTCGTAGTACTGGTCGCCCAGGGCGGTGCCGTAGGCGGGGTTGTCGGCGATGTGGCCGACCCAGGAGATGTTCGGGGACTTGCGGATGAAGTCCTCGGCGCTGGTGGCCTCGCCGAGTGCGGCGAAATCGTCGTTCTCAGCGGCATCGGCGGCCTGCTGTTCGTCCTGCACGCGCTTGATGGCGGCGGTTTCGAAGCGGCCGAGGATGTCGGCGATCGGCTCGTCGATGGTGGTGATGCCGGCCACGGAGATCGGGCCGGGGATGGCACGCACGGAATCGGCGGAGTAGCGCTGGTCTTCGGACTGCCAGAGCTGGTCCTGACCCCACCAACGCAGCAGGTCGTTGTCGATGACGGGCACGAACGGCATGGGCTTGGGGTATTCGCGCACGAGCACCGGGAACCAAGCCACGTCGGCCGGAACCACCTTAAGTTCGGCGGTCTGCGGGTAGGCCAGTGCGAGCTTTTCGAGTGCGGGGGCCGGATCGGCGAGAATGTCGTCGTGGGTCAGCAGGTCAGCGGCAGCTGCCTCTTCAGCAGAAACGCCATCAGCGGCGAACAGCTTGGAGGTGAATTCGCCGGAGTCCGTGTCGTTCACACGGGCTTCGATGCGCTGCAGCAGGTGCTGGAAGCGGTCGGCGTAAGTCGGGTCGGCCCACGGGAAGGCGAGTTCGGCGAAGCGCCGCGCCCACTCAAGGTAGGTCATGGAGGCCAGGTCTCCGAAGTAAGGCTTGGCGGTCTTGTTCAGGGCTTCGATGATTTCCTTGCGGCGGGAGTCGAGCTCTTCGGGGTGCTTCATGACGCGCACGAGCAGACGGCCGCATTCGGCGGAGTCGTTCTCGAGCTCGTAAATGTCGGCGTGCAGGTGGCTCAGGCCGGAGGACATGCCGCCGACGGACTTGCCGGACGGCACCCAGTGGGCGGCCTGCGGGGCGAACACGTCGTCGGACTTGGCGTCGGCCGGAATGCCGGGCGTCTTGACGAGCAGCTGCTTGACTTCGGGGCTGGTGTGAGCCTCCTTGGCGGTCATCGCGGCGGTGCCGATAAGCACACCGTCGACCGGCATGTCGGGCAGGCCGTAGGCGTGGGCCCACTGGCCGGAAATGTAGTCGGCAGCGCGTTCAGGGGTGCCGATGCCGCCGCCGGCGACCAGCACGAGGTTGTCGCAGGCGCGCACTTCGGCGTAGGTGGCGGCAAGCAGGTCATCCAGCGCTTCCCAGCTGTGGTGGCCGCCGGCTTCACCGCCCTCGACCTGAACCATGATGGTGGTGGGGGACACGGCCTTGGCGATGCGCACGACCTGGCGAATCTGGTCCACGGTGCCGGGCTTGAAACTCACGTACGGCAGACCGTCCGCCTGCAGCGACTCGATCAGGGCCACGGCTTCGTCCAGCTCGGGGATGCCGGCGGAGACGACCACGCCGTCGATCGGCGCGCCGGAAGCACGCTTCTTGGGCACGATGCGGGAGGAGCCGAACTGCAGGTTCCACAGGTAACGGTCCATGAACATCGCGTTGAATTCGACCGTGCGGCCTTCCTCCAGCTCGTCTTCGAGGGCGGCGATGTGGCGGTCGAACACTTCGGCGGTCACCTGGCCGCCGCCGGCGAGCTCGGCCCAGTAACCGGCGTTGGCCGCGGCGGCCACGATTTCCGGTTCCACGGTGGTGGGGGTCATGCCGGGCAGCAGTACCGGCGGCTTGCCGGTGAGCTTGGAGAACTTGGTGACCAGCTTGGCGCCGGCCGGGGTGTTGATGACGCGCGGGGCGAATGCCTTCCAGTTCTGGGTGCGCTCAGGCTCGCTTTCCAGCGTGGAGAGCGTGGAGCGTTCGGACAGCGTGGTGGCTTCGACCACGCCGATGCCGGTGCCCTGCACCACGTTGCCGATCAGCTTGCCGAGCGTGTTGCCGGGGCCGAGGTCCACAATCCACAGCTTGGCCGGGTCGGCGGCGTTGAACAGCGCCTTGACGCGGGCATTCCAGTCCACATGGTTGAGCAGCACTTCCGCAGCGAGTGCGCGGGTGCGATCCTGGTCAAAGCCGCAGGCGCCAGCCCAAGACACGGTCTGCTCAACAGCTTCGGCCATGAGCGGCGAGTGGAAGGGCAGGGTGACCTCAAGGTATTCGAGGGTCGGGTTGAACACGGTGCCGCCGTGGAGCTTCTGCTCGCGCAGCTTGGCCTGATGCTGGTGTTCGCGCTCGGCTTCGAGGGCGAAAGCGGCCAGGTCTTCCGGGTAGCCGGACAGCACGTGGTGGTTGTCGGAGTTGGTGACGGCGATGGAGATCGGGCCGCGAGCGTTGTTGACGCGGGCCACCAGCGCCTCGACCTGGGCGCGGGTGGCGCCCTTGACGGAGAGCATCGGGCTGGCTTCGCCGTACTTGGGGTTCAGGCCCAGTTCGCGCACGCGGCGGGTTCCGGCGGCGCCGATCAGGGCGGCCACGGCCAGAATCTCGTCAAGCGTGGTGCCGGCGGCCTCGATGGAGCCGGCGGCCTCGATGGCGCGGGTCATGTGCACGGCGAGCACGCCCTGGGAGTGGCCGAGCACGGCGAGCGGCTTGGCCTGGGCCACGCTGTAGCCGAGGTGTTCGAGGTCGAGCAGGGCGCCGAGCTGGGTCAGCGCCACGCCTTCCACGGACGCGGTGGCGTCGGCTGCGGCGCCGAGGCGTGCCGGGTTCGGGGCGAAGCCGAACAGGTCGACCGGACGGCCGGTGGTGGCCAGCAGGTCGGCGGCGACCGGGGTGAGCAGTCGGCCGGCTGCGGCGACGTGGCCGCGCAGGGCCTCGTCAAGGCTGGGATCGGTGGTCTGGTCTGCCAGGGCTACCGGCCACGGGGTGGACTGGCCGGCGAAGGCGAGCGCATGGGGCTCGGTGGCTAGGCGATTGAGGAAGAAGGTGGTCATTGCTTTCCTTACTTGTGTTTGGTTGACGTCTTCAAAAATCAGAGGGGCTGGTTGCCGTGGTGTTTGGTGGTGCGCTTGACGCGCCGCTTGGTGGCGAGCGTGGCCAGCGATTCGACAATCACCTCACGGGTCTGTTCGGGGTCGATCATGCCGTCGATCTGCCCGATTTCCAGTGACAGGTTCGCGTTGACGGTGCTGGTCTCGTACTCCTTGATGTACTTGGCCCGCAGCGCATCGACGTCCTGTCCGGAGGCCTTGGCCTTGGCCAGGTCGTGGCGGTGGATGATGTTCACCGCGCCGGCCGCGCCGAGCACCGCGATCTGGGAGGAGGGCCACGCGAAGTTCAGGTCCGCGCCGATGGCCTTGGATCCCATCACGATGTACGCGCCGCCGAACGCCTTGCGCAACACCACGGTCACCATCGGTACCTGTGCGTTGGCGTAGGCGTAGATCACCTTGGCGCCGCGGCGGATGATGCCGGCGTGTTCCTGGTCGGAGCCGGGCTTGTAGCCGGGCACATCCACGAGGGTGACCACGGGCAGGTTGAACGCGTCGCACAGGCGTACGAATCGGGCGACTTTCTCGGACGAGTCGACGTCCAGGATGCCGGCGAGCACGTTCGGCTGGTTCGCCACGATGCCAACCGGCTTGCCGTCGATGCAGGCGAAGCCGACGAGCGCGGAGGCGCCGAACAGTTCCTGCACCTGCACGAATTCGCCGTAATCGACGATGCAACGAATCACTTCGAGCATGTCGTAGGGCTGACGTTCGTTGGTGGGCACGATGGTGGCAAGTCGCTTGGCGGTCTCGCGTTCGGCGCGGGTGACGGCGTAGGCGTAGACCGGCGGCTTGCTTTCGCTGTTGGACGGCAGGTAGGCGAGCACGGTGCGCGCATAGTCGATGGCGTCGGATTCGTCCTCGCCGAGGTAGTGGGCCACGCCGGACACCCGGTTGTGCACTTCGCCGCCGCCGAGGTCGGCCATGGAGATGGTCTCGCCGGTCGAGGCCTTGACCACGTCCGGTCCGGTGACGAACATGTTCGAGTTCTCACGGGTCATGATGATGAGGTCCGTCAGGGCCGGGCAGTAGACGGCACCGCCGGCGCAGGGGCCGAGAATCAGGCTCAGCTGGGGCACGAAGCCGCTGGCCTCGCAAGTCTTGCGGAAGATGCGACCGTACTGGGTCAGGGCGGCCACGCCCTCCTGGATGCGGGCGCCGCCGGAGTCCACGATGGCCACGATCGGCACTTTGAGGTCGATGGCCATGTCCATCAGTCGGCAGATCTTCTCGCCTTCGGCGGTGCCGAGGGTGCCGCCCTTGACGGAGAAGTCCTGGGCGTAGACGGCCACTTTGCGGCCGTAGACCTGGCCGAAGCCGGTGATGACGGCCGCACCGGCGTTGCCGCCGGCGATATTGCCGCCCTGGAAGCGGCCGATCTCCTCGAACGTGCCGGTGTCGAAGAGCAGGTCGAGGCGTTCGCGCGCGGTTTTCTTGCCTTTGGCGTGCTGCTTGTCGCGGGCGCGCTCTTCGGCGGCGCGGGCCAGTTCGGCGGCCTTGACCACAGCGGTGCGCAGCGGCTGGTGGGCCGAAGGCTGGGCGGCGTTGGCGGCCGAGGCCGCAGCCGCGGCCTTCACGGCCTGCGAATCCATGATGTCAGTCATTGCCACCCTCCTTCTTGGCGTCGGTGGCCTTATCGGCTCCTTCTGACGAGGGAGCTGTCGACGCAGCCGCCTGAGGGAGAGATCCCGGCGCAGCCGCAGCAGCCTTGGCCTTGCCGGCGTTCACGTCCAGCGTGACCAGCGTGTCGCCGGCCTCCACGCCGTCGGCCGGGCCAACGAAAATCTTCTTCACTTCGCCGGCGGCCGGCGCGTACACGTAGTTCTCCATCTTCATGGATTCGAGCACCACCAGAAGGTCGCCCTTGGCCACCTGCTGGCCTTCGGACACGTTGATGCGCGTGACCACGGCCTGCATCGGGGAGGCGATGACGCCGGATTTGGCGCCGTCGTTGGCCGCGGCGGCACTGGAGGCCACGTTGTGCAGTCCCGCACCGCGCAACGGCTGGGTGGGTCGCTTGGCACCACGGGCGCGGGCCGAGCCGGTGATGTTCTCCACGATGTCGAGTGGCACGGTGAGCTTGACGCGGCGGTTGTTCATCTCGATGACGAACGTCTCCGACTTGGACTTGTCGGGCGCGGCCGGGGCAGCGGCACCCGGGGCGGCGGCCAAGGAGGCCGGCTGGCCGGAGGCGGCGGAAGCCGGTGTACGGTTCAGGTACGTGCGCTCCAGCCACTTGGTGGACACAGCGAACGGGTGGCCATGCTCGGCGGTGAAGTCGTCGTTGCGGAAGATTTCCTTGAACAGCGGAATCGGCGTGGGCACGCCTTCGATCACAAGCTCATCGAGCACGCGGCGCACACGGGCCACGGCGTCGAGACGGTTCTGGGCGGTGACGATGACCTTGCCCATCATCGAATCGAACTTCGGGGAGATGGTGTCGCCCTGTTCCACACCGGTATCGATGCGCACGCCGGGGCCGGCCGGCCACTGGATCTTCTCCAAGGTGCCGGAGCCGGGGGTCAGGTTGGTGGCCGGGTCTTCGCTGGTGATGCGCAGTTCGAAGCTGTGGCCGCGCAGTTCGGGGGCGCGGGTGAGCTCGCCACCGGCGGCGATATTGAGCTGTTCGCGCACCAGGTCGAGGCCGCTGACCTCTTCGGAGACGGTGTGCTCCACCTGCAAGCGCGGGTTGACTTCCAGGAAGTACACCTTGCCGTTCGGGGTCACCATGAATTCGCAGGTGCCCAGGCCCACGTAGCCGACCGTGGTGAACAGGCGGCGGGAGTATTCCTCGAGCGTGCTGATGATTTCCTCGGACAGGAAGGGCGCGGGTGCCTCTTCCACGAGTTTCTGGTTGCGGCGCTGCAGCGAGCAGTCACGGGTGGAGTACACGGTGAAGTTGCCGTGCGAGTCGCGCCCGGACTGGGTCTCGACGTGGCGTGCCTTGTCCACGAACTTCTCGATGAAGTATTCCTTCAGATCGCCGCCTTGCAGCGCGTCGTGGTTCATGTAGAAGCGGCGCAGCTCCTCGTCGTCATGCACCACGGTGATGCCGTGGCCGCCACCGCCATCAGTGCGCTTCATCATGATCGGGTAGCCGTGGGTGTGTGCGAAGTCGAGCAGCGTGCGCACGTCGGTCACCGGTTCGGACAGGCCGGGCACTGGCGGCACTTTGGCGCGTAGGGCCACGCGGCGGGCGGTAATCTTGTCGCCCAAATCCACCAGCGCGGTGTGGTGCGGGCCCACCCAGATGGCACCGGCATCCTCGACCTTCTGCGCGAAGCTCGGCACTTCGGAAAGGAATCCGTAGCCGGGGTGCACGGCATCCGCACCGGTCTTGTGCAGGATGTCAATCAGCAGATCTTCGTTGAGGTACGTGTCCTTGTAGGTGTCGCCGGAGAGCAGGTATGCCTCGTCGGCCATGTCCACATAGCGGCTATTGCGATCCTGTTCGGAGTAGACAGCCACGGTGGAGATACCCATCTCCTTGGCCGTGCGCACCACGCGAAGCGCAATCTCGCCTCGGTTCGCAATCAGCAGTTTTTTGACGATAGAAGCCATAGTGTCAAATTGTGCTCTCTATATAGAGGAGAGGGCAAGCCGCGTTCACACAAAAGCTTTCACGCCCTTTTGTAGGCTACGAACAAACGCGCGCGTAGGTTCCGGCAACGTAACCGTTGGCGCCTGCTATCAAAAACGTTGCAAATCCGCCGATTGCACATCCTTGCGCGCCGGCTCAAGAAGTTGACGTTACGGTTGTGTTCGTCAACTTATGACAAATCGAAATCGACAATTTTGTAAATTGGTACGAAACCGCACGAAATCGAACACCTCTACGATGGCAACCGTAAGTTCGGGGGAAGGCTCATCTGCGGGCGAACGGAAGGTGACCGGACCGGCATCGGTCCATCGCCGCACGATTCGCCCGCACAGGGTCGGATTCATTTGGGACCGTCCACCATATGGACGGTTCGGACTGTCGGGGATACCGCACGACCCGCCGGAACCTCCCCTCATCCATCGCATACCGCCCGCCGTTCACGGCGATATCACGCAACATAGGGGTCATTGATATGCAGACTTCACACACCACCGCATCCGCTGCGGCCACCACATCGCTCGCCCGTCGTATCGTCGCCGCATCCTGGAAGCCGGTGCTGTTCGCCGTGCTGATGTGGCTGTCCGCGGCCGCCGGCGAGATTCCGATTCCGGGCACGCCGGTGCCGATCACGCTGCAAACGTTCGTGGTGATGCTCGCCGGTCTTATGCTGCCGTGGCGTCAGGCCGGCGCCGCCGTCGCCACCTATCTGGCGGCCGGTGCGGTCGGCCTGCCGGTGTTTGCCGGCGGCACCTCCACGCTGGCCCTGGTCGGCCCGAGCGCCGGCTTCCTCTTCGGCTTCCTGCCGGGTGTGGTGGTCATCGCCCTGCTGCGCGGCAAGTCCGACACTTCGTCCTTCGCGGCCGCCGCGCGCACCGCGGGCCGCTACCTGCTGGCCGCGCTGGTCGGCGGCGTCGTGGTGGTGTACGCCTTCGGCTTCGTCATCCAGTCCGCGCTGACCGGTGCGCCGCTCGCCGCCGTGGCCCTGGCCTCCATGGGCTTCGTGGTTGGCGACGCCATCAAGGCCGTGGTGGCCTCTCTGGCCGCCGCCGGCCTGTCCAAGCTCGGTCGCTGACCTGAGCTACTAGCTAGCTACTGGCCGGCTATTACAGCACTCCCACATCGGCGGTGCGGACCGTATGGTCCGTGCCGTCTTGTGTTCTCAGGATCAGTGAGGCGTCTTCGTTGAGGCCGATGGCTTCGCCGGTCAGCGTGGTGCCGTCCGTGAAGTGCGCCTCGACCTGACGGCCGCGCGCCCAGCACACCGCCTTCACCTCCTCGCGCAACGACTCGGCCTGGCCCTTCGGGTCGGCGATGAACTTCACCAACCGCTCGCGGAAGCCCTCGACCTGACGTTCGGCCACCGCATCGCGCATCTCGCCGAACGACGGCAGCCCGGAGACATGCAGCTGCAGCGAGGTCGATTGCGGCGTGGGCAGCCGACAGGCGCCCAAGGCCAGGTTCAGGCCGACGCCGAACACGATGACGACGTCGTCATCGACATCAGCATCAGTACCGGTACCGGACGACGGCGGAATCACCAGTTCCGAGAGCAGCCCGCCCAGCTTGAGCCCGTGGCAGAACACGTCGTTCGGCCATTTGAGTTCCAGCGAGCAGTCCGGCTGGTTCGGCGCGGCACCGTATTCCTCGATCATGCCGTTCAGGGCGTCCAGCGTGACCAGTCCGGCGATCATCTGCAGCCAGCCATTGACGGATTCGTCGGTGGCGATCGCGCGCGGAATGCGCACGGCATAGGACATCGTCGAGCAACGGCCGGGCTGACTGACCCACTTGTGACCATTGCGCCCACGGCCGGCGGTCTGCCGGTCGGCGGCCACCACGGCCACCGCCAGTTCGCCATCCTGGTGGTCGGGCAACGTCAACGACCCGTCGCCAATCATCTGTACGGCCAGCGCGTTGGTCGAATCGGTTTCGTCCACGGCGACCACATGATCTGCGACGGCTGTAGTTCTGGGTAGCTGCGGCGTTGCAGCTTTCAACGCAATCATCATGGGCACTACGTTACCTCGATTTTGGCGCGATATGCCCGCGTTATTCCATGGAAAAGCGCGCAAAATCAACTATTTTCACCCACATAGCCCATGTTAACGTTCACAACTTCGGAAATTCCGCATTCGCCGACCCCACGCATGCACCCGGCCGTCATATTGGCTTGCGAACAACGGCGATGCCCAGCAGACATCGAATATCAACCGTTGACCTGTGCGGCTACCATATATTGTCATGACGTCACCAGCCACCGCGAAGCTTGCCGCCGTATCCAGCCGCCAGTCCCACCCGCATCTTGCGCGCGCGGGCGCTGCCGCGCGCTGGACACTGGCCGTGCTGGCCGGCCTGTGGCTTGCACTGTGCACGGCGGTCGGCCCGCTGTACTGGGACGAGGAGAACGGCACCCTCGCCCATTGGAACTGGGCCAATACCGCAATATTCGTCGTGTCATTCCTGATATATCTCGGAATCATCACGCTGATGGTACGATTCGCAGCAGGCCAGCGCATACTGCCGAGGGCTATCGGCGAGCGACTACGTCAACATCAGCGGAATAGCGAAACATCACGGCCCGCCGCCGATCAGCAGGCCAGCCAACCAGCCAAGACCCGTCATACCGTTCGCGCTATCGTCACGTCCACCGTCACTGTTCTGGACCGCTGGATCACACGCGGCACGAACCGGTTCTGGAAGCTTATGCTGGTGTTTTTTGTCGGCTGGCTCTGGGTGCCGACCACTCTGCTGGCCGCATTCGGTGCGGACCTCCGCTCACAGATCCGTGAATTCAGCTGGGCCTGGAACCAGTGGACCGGCCTGAAACAGCCCTATATCGGCTTCTTCTCCTTCGTGCCGATGGACATCTACCCCACTGCGCACTACATGTGGCCGTCCGATCCCACGTATCTGACCGACCAGCACAATGTGGTACTCACTGTGTTCTATGGCGCGATGGTCACGTTTGCGAGGCATCTGACCGGCTCAAACGATGCCGGTATCGTGACGTTGGCTGCCCTGCAGACGCTGTTCGCCGTGTTCTGCTGCGCTGCCGCCGCCAATCGATTCCTGAACCGGCCTTGGATAGGAAAAACGGCAACGGATTCCGCCGCTCCCCCACAGGCCGGAGGATTGGCTCGATTCCTGATTCTGCTGTTCTTTATGGTCTGCCCGCTGGCCGTGTTTTCCACTATCTCCATCACCAAATCGCCGCTGTTCGCGTTCTCGTTCGTCTGGTGGTTCAGCGTCTGGTATGAACTCGTCCAGACCTGGCACCCCGCCGGCACCCGCAAACATCCTCAGACCCCTGCCATCGCCACGCCCGTCCACTTGCCGCGTCACAGTTTCATCGCCTTTATCCTGGCCACGTCGGTAATGCTGATTTCCGCGAAATATGCGTGGTACATCATCGCCCTACAAATCGTGCTGGCTCTGATCGCCGACCGCAAGCGCTGGGCGACTTACGTCGTGGCGCTGCTCATCCCCACCGTACTGATTCACGGCGGCATCTCCTTCGCCATCTCCTCTGGCGCGATCATCGGCGGCGACCCAATCGAAAGCCGCGGCGTACAGCTGCAAATGATCGCCCGCGTGGCCCAGCGCAATCCGGACGGCATTTCAGACGAAGCCAAAAAGAACCTCGCGCCCGTCTTCAATCTCGATCAGATGGCCGACGCTTACTCCCAGCAGGACGCCGACCCGGTGAAATCCTCCGGCATTCAGGCCAAGAAGGTCAGCTACAAGTGGCGCACGGTGACGCCCGAGGATATGACCAATTTCAACAAGGCATGGTTCGAAATCGTCAAGGACAATCCAATCATCGCGCTGGATGCGTTGCTGGCCAAATGCTTCGGATACTTCAATGTGAACGATCAGCCGTACGTATCGATGGATTATTACGTGACCAGCGATTACGTGCAGAAAAACTCCACATGGATCAAGGATTACAACCATGACTGGCGTGAGCACATCGCCGGCTTCACTCGCGTATGGGGCGGTATTCCCGTACTCGGCTGGCCTACGCACGGCAATTTCTACGTGGTGATGACATTGCTGATCGGCGCGGCCGAGGTGATTCGCCGACGTTGGCTCACCCTCATGACCCATATTCCGCTGCTACTGCTGATGGGCGTGATGATCACCGCGCCGGCCAATAATTTCGAGCGGCACATGTTGCCGGTTGCGTTTGTATTCGGATTCGTGGTGCTGACGTATTGGCGAGAGTCTTTGGCTGAAAGGCAACGCCAATCAGCGACGCTACACTAGTGACTATGTCAGATTTTCTCGAACTTCTTGCTGCCGACGTTGCCGATTCGTCCGCACCCGGCATCGCCGCGACCAACCGCGTACGCACCGTGCTGTTCGAGTGCCTGTTCAATCATCTGGCCGACGAACGAGTGGAGTCCCTGTTCACCATCCTCGGCTTCGAGCATGACTTCGATTGTTACGCCATCGCCGGATACCCTGCCCGGTCCGCCGCACGTACGGCCAAGGAAATCGAGAAAATCGTGGCCGATTTCGGCGGTGTGTGTCTGACCGCCAAGCGCCCGATCGGCAACAGCACCGCCGTAGTGGCGTTGATTCGTCCGGTCGGTGCGGCCACGCCGGAAATCATCTGCAATACCATCGCCCCGTCGTTCGCCGCCGATCGGCCAATCGCCTTGGGTCCGCAGCGTACCGGTGCCGATGGCGCGATGCGTTCGATTCAGGCCACGCTTTACTGTCTTCAGGCCGCGCCGGCTCTGGCCGCCACCGTGCAGCCATTGCCGCGCCCGTTACGCACCGACGACGCCCTGCCCGAACGTGCGTTGATCGGCGACGCGGACGCCCGTGACGAACTGGTCCGCGTGGTCTACGGAAGCCTGACAGCAGCAGGCCCTGATGATCCGACGCTGCTCACCGTCTCCACATTCCTGAAGTTCGGCGGTTCGCTCGAGACCACGGCCAAGGAGCTCAACGTACATCCCAATACGATCCGCTACCGTTTGAAGCGTGCCGCCGAATCCACCGGCTGGGATGCCACCGACCCGCGCGAGGCGTACGTGCTGATCACCGCCATCGCGTTGGGTCGTGTGGCCGAAGCGTAACGGACCGCAGCGTAGTCGGGCAGAAGCATAACCAGCAGAACCGTAGCCGGCAAAGGCCATAGCTGACCGGACATAACCGTCCAGCCCGACAGCCTAGCGGGCCGAATCAGGCTGCCTGAATCTCGTGTACGCCATCGTGCAGTAACGCGGCCAAGGATTCTTGAGTGGCTAACACTTCGTCCACGAATCCACCGGCGGACAGGCTGGCGATCACGCGACCGGACTCGTTGTCCACAATCGGTACACCGACGGCACCGACACCCAACGTCACATCCTCATCCGACAGTGCATATCCACGTTCGCGAGTCAAGCGAATATCCTCGCGCAACTGTTCCACACTGACCAGCGTGTTCTCGTTATATGCCGGGAACGGCGCTCCTGCAAGATAGCGTTCGACATCGGCATCCTCGAAATACGCCAAGGCCACGCGGCCGGCCGCGCCAGCATGCAGAGGCAGCACGCGGCCCGGGCGCAGGATCAGCGAATCGATGGCATGACCTTGCGCACATTCCACGCATACCAATTCAGTGCCGGAGACCACACTGAGGAATGAGGTCATGCCGGTTTGCGCGGTGATGGCATGCATGACCGCAATCGCAGGCTGCCATTCGGTACGAGACGTGCGAGCGGCATCAGCCAATCGCAGCCAGTCCAGCGATAATGAGTAGTTGCCATCCGTATCCGTTACGGCCCACCCCACATCGACCAGTCCATCCAGCACGCGGTATACGGAGGATCGCGGGATATCACAGGCGTCGGCGATATCTGCCGGCGACAGGCCATTCTCCGCCGCCAATGCGTCCATCACACGACTCGCCTTGTCTAAAGCGCGGGTCGGTTCACGTTTGTCTTCCGCCATCGTCGACGTTCCTTCCCCTGACTTATCCCTGACTCATCGTATTCAACTGTTCAGGCCAAGATAATCACCACTGTATCCAAGGCCTCGCGACACCTCGCGGCCGGCAGTCTGCACCAATTGCACCATGTCTTGAGCCGATGCCGTTGCCGGTTGCCCATCTACCAGACAGGCCAGCTCAGGTTCCAAGGAGCGGGAAAGGCCACTCAGGGCGATTGCCGCTTGAATCTCTCCGGCGTGATTGAATACCGGTACGCTGATAGTCACGGAGCCGGCCATGGTCTGGCCGACGTCATAGGTGAAGCCGCATTCGCGTATATGACGAGCCTGTCCCATTGCTGTGGCACGCATCGTGGAGAATGTGCCGCCGAGCTCGTTGGTATAGGCATAGTGTTCCAACAGCTGCTCGTAGCGAGCCGGGGGAAGCCAGGCCGTCAGTACATGAGAGGGAGCGCTCATGCTCAGAGGCAAGCTATTGCCCACCAGCTGTGCATAGCTTTGCAATGTCTCACGGGTGCGTGTCTCGATGCACACCGTGCGCAATCGCCTCCGAACGAACAGACCCCAGATACCGAACTGGCCGCGATGGGCGCGGAAGATACGGCGAGCGATCTGCTGAATGTCCAGTCTGCTTTCGATTTGGCCGCCGATACGTACGCAATCGATGCCAAGCCGATACTTGCCACGATTGATGCCCCGTTCCACCCAACCGACTGCGACGAGATTATCCAGCAAACGATACGTTGAGCTTACGGGTTCACCAGTACGTTCGCTTATGGTTTTTGCGGTGCTTGGCCCCAGTTCCGCCAATACATCAAGTACTGCCTTGGATTTCACCAATGCATCTACGCTACGGTCATCACGGCTTGGCGCCACCATGCGCGTCACCTCCTGACCTGTTTGTTGATACCTCAGACATCTTACCGGGTATTCAGCGGGTTGCCGCCCAAAACGTACTGGGCCCCGGCAGGAGTATCCCGTCGGGGCCCAAGAGGTTTCTGGCTCCCCTCTTTGAGGGGGAGCCGTCCGCGCGGCGGACCGGGGGAGGCCCGAGACGCTAAGGCCCAAGGACGCGAGAAACACCCCGACGCGCGGGTGTCCTGATATGGGGAAAGCCCCTTGGGGCGTGTGCTCCAAGGGGCTTCCTGTACGTGTGATGCGGCGG
>ERZ1673700.1319-NODE-1319-length-25357-cov-15.559719_pt1 | contig 25357 bp, 38 predicted proteins | sample MGYA00580230_ERZ1673700 | MGnify/ENA primary metagenome ERZ1673700 (study PRJEB41218, sample SAMN15661782) | gut metagenome | host: Homo sapiens | place: Canada: London | collected 2015-08-20/2019-03-30 | study: EMG produced TPA metagenomics assembly of...
TTCTCCGCGTCCACCAACACGGGCGACTTCTCCGCGTCCACCAACACGGGCAACTTCTCCGCGTCCACCAACACGGGCGACCGCTCCGCGTCCACCAACACGGGCAACCGCTCCGCGTCCGCCAACACGGGCGACTTCTCCGCGTCCACCAACACGGGCGACTTCTCCGCGTCCACCAACACGGGCAACTACTCCGCGTCCACCAACACGGGCGACTACTCCAAGGCAGATGTCTCGGGTAAAGAAAGCGTTGCTGCTGCGCTGGGCATTGATAGTAGATCTAAAGGCGCTTTGGGATGCTGGATTGTGATTGCAGAATGGGAAAGATACGAGGAATTTAACTGGCATCGTAAAGATGTACAGTGCTTTAAAGTTGACGGTGAAAACATCAAGCCTGACACCTGGTACAAGCTGAAAAACGGCGAGCTTGTGGAGGTGCCCGAATGACTAGCTTCTGGGGGCATCAAGACAACCCATTCCCGCCTGATGAACCCCGCCGCCCCCGCTGCCCGGTATGTGGCGAGGAATGCGAAGCAATTTACCTGATCGGAACGGAAATCATCGGCTGTGATATGTGCTACAACCCAGACGAATGGAAGGACGAGGACGTCACGGAAGATGACCCGTGGGAAGATGTTAGATGTATGGAGGGCTATTATGCGTATTGATGATTTAAGCGCCTTTATTCAGGCGCACAAGCTCGTTAGTGGGCGTAGCTGCCCAGAGTTTGTCCCGTCTTATTTAGGCGTCGGCTGCGCCTACTTTAACGCCTTGCAGACGGCACGCCGTATCCATAGCGAGAACGCAGGCGGATACATTCCTTTGTATGCCAAAAGCAAGTACGGCTTGAGCAGAACGTTCTTCATGGCTTATGATACGCCTGTTTACTTTCTCGACCTCACATCGAGAAAGGCAAACACGAACCCGCCGCCCGCCAGCTGCTACAGAATCAATCTGGCGGCAAAGTCCCCTTATTATGTTCCGCCTGTTCCTAGCAACCCGATTTCAGAAGAACTTTTAGAGAAAGTTTATAGAAGGGAGATTACGTCTAATGAGTGTATTTGAAACTTTGAATGCCGTCAACGTCAACGGCCACAGCGAGAAGAAGAATGGCCTCACCTACCTTTCGTGGGCGTGGGCATGGGCAGAAGTAAAGAAAGCATACCCCGATGCGCAGTACACCATCTACGAAACCCCGGAGGGTTGCTTCTACTGGACAGATGGCCGCACCTGCTGGGTAAAGACAGGCGTGACAATCAACGGCTTGGAGCACATCGAGTATCTGCCTGTCATGGACTACCGCAACGCGGCAATCCAGCTTGAGAAAGTCACCAGCACGGATGTGAACAAGGCTATTCAGCGCAGCCTCACAAAGGCTTGTGCGCGGCATGGCTTGGGCTTGTACATCTATGCTGGCGAGGACTTGCCCGAAGTCGAACAGGGGCAAGAACAACCGCCTGTCAAGCGCGACACGGAAGCGGCGAAAGCTCGTTTGGACGCACGCAAGGAATGCCAGCAGGCCGTGAAGGCATACTGCAACAGCCATAAAGCCGATGAAGCATCTGCATGGCAGGTTATCGCAGACGCTATCGGAAAACCCTCTAAGAACTTCACCGCCGCCGACTGGAACCACGGCAAGGAGATTGCGGAGGCTTGGGCATGACCGATGATTTATGGCTTGAGCTTCGGCAGAAGTCCGAACAGCTTCAAGCATCGGTCAAGACCTTGCGGCGCTCCGGCACGGAGTACGCACAGGCCGAGCGGGATTATAAAGTCCTGCTTCGGCAGGAGTGCTTGAAACTCCGCGACGCTGGAACGCCTATAGGGCTTATCGACAAGACATGCTACGGCATACCAACCGTCGCAGAAGCTCGTTTTAAGAGGGACATTGCGGAAGCTGTTTACAAGGCCAACGCAGAGGCAATCAACAGCCTGAAATTGCAGCTTCGTTTGATTGACAATCAAATCGGACGTGAATGGGGACAGGCAGGGAGACAGGAATTGTGAAGAAAGTAAATGAATTTGGGAAGCGGCTCGATTCAAACGGCTACGCACCGTCGCTGTTCGTACATGAAGCGTTCCGCTGCTATCGCTGCCACCGCTTTGGAGACACCGCCCGGCATGAAATATACGGAGGAAGCCGCCGCAAGGCCAGCAAGGCGCTGGGCCTCTGGATTAACGTTTGCCCCGCTTGCCACGCCGCCATTCATTCAAGCGGCGACCTGAAAGATCACTACCACAAACAAGGCCAAATGCTTGCAGAAGCCTATTACCATTGGAACCACGACGACTTTCGCCGCCGCTTTTATATCAACTACTTGGAGGAATAAAGATGCTGAATGTTGTTGCAGTTATGGGTCGCCTCGCTCGCGACCCTGAAATGCGCCAGACCACCACAGGAAAGAACGTCGTTTCCTTTTCCATCGCCTGCGACAGAGGGCGCAAGGATGCCAACGGCCAGAGCCAGGCCGATTGGCTGAATATTGTTGCGTGGGACAAGACGGCAGAATTTATCTGCCGCTACTTCCAGAAGGGCCAGCTCATTATTATTGATGGGCGCTTGCAATCTCACAGCTACCAAGACAAAAGCGGCCAGAACCGCACAGCAACTGAAATCGTAGCCCAGAACGTCAACTTTGCCGGAAGTAAGGAAAACACCCACACCGCGCAGAGCGCGGCTCCTACGCTCTCACATGGCAGCGGTGATGACTATGCAGAAATTGAGGATAACGGAGATTTGCCGTTTTAAGGATAAGGAAAAGGACAACTGAATATGGCACTAGAATACTTCTGCTGCTTCAATTCCTACAGGAAGAAGACGCGCAACCTATCAGATAGCGAGCTAGGTCGGCTGTTCCGTGCTCTTATGTTATACAACGAGACGGGAGAAAAGACGCAACTCAATGGGCGTGAGGAAACCGCGTTTGATTTCATTGCAGAGGACATTGATGCAGGTAAAGAACGATACGAAGCCAAATGCGCCCAGAACAAGGCAAACAGAGGTCAACGCTCGACCACAGCCGTTAACGACGGTGAGCGAACGTCAACGAACGCTAACGACGGTGAACAGACGTTAGCGTTCGTACCCCAAACAAAAAACAAAAAACAAAAACAAAATATATCTTTCGTATCTAACGATACTCAAGATATATGCCAAGCTGAAAGCTTGGCTACGCGCCAGCTCGCGTCTGCGTTTTCGGCAAAGAAGGCCATCGAGGACTATACGCAGGACGAGGAACTGCGGGGGCTGCTGTTTGAGTGGCTGGACAACCGCAAGAAGAAACGCGCCCCTGAAACTAAGGGCGCTATCGGACAGAACCTTGACAAGCTGGCAGAAATGGCATCTGAAAGCAATTTGAGCTTGCAGGATTATATGCGCGAAATCGTGCGTATGGGCTGGCAAGCGTTCTATCCGATTCGCAGCCAGCAGCCAGCACAACGCAATGACGGGAGGGATTTTGATTGGCTTACGGGACAATGACCGTTGCACCGCTGGCAGGAGCTATTGAGGGCGTTCAGCGTGGGACAGACCTACACCCGATAATGGGCCTGATTGCTGCTAAGTGGCCGAATTTTGGAAACGGCAAAACGCCACAGCAGAAAAAAGCAATGATTGCGGTATGGGAAAAAGACTTGTCCGACATTCCGATTTCTCTACAGCGAGCGGCACTTGATAAGAAAATCAAGTGTGGTCAGATGTTCCCGCCCTCATCCCCTGCTGAATTGCGGAATTGGTGCAACGAGATTCAGAAGCCCATGGATGATCTGGACGCAAAGTTCTATGCCGATATGGCGGAGCTTGAAATACTGGATGCTGATTTTTGTGCAAAACAGACTGCAAAATATAAAGCTGGTAAGGACGCAGGGCGCAATGCTTATGCAGGGTGGGACTGATGATTCACAAGTACATTGTCCGCATCCAGACCATAGCGAGAAGTACTACGCGAAAGTAAAGGAGATTGTACCGTGAAAGTATTAGTTGCCTGTGAAGAATCGCAGACAGTCTGCAAGGCGTTCCGAGAACGCGGACACGAAGCGTACAGCTGCGACATTTAGGAACCGTCGGGAGGACACCAGGAATGGCATATTTTAGGCGATGCCATGAAAGCAATCGAGGGTGGGCAAATCGTAACGATGGACGGCAAGGCTCATGATGTAGGCAAGTGGGATTTGCTGATTGCACACCCGCCTTGCACGCATTTGGCGGTTTCTGGAATGAGATGGTTTAGTGAAGGCGTAAAGCCTTTAAGCCTGAAATATGATGCGGCAGCGTTTTTTCTGAAGTTTGCCGAGGCGCCGATTGAACATATTGCGATTGAAAATCCTGTTTCGATTATGAGCACGCTATATCGAAAGCCTGACCAAATTATAAATCCGTGGCAGTACGGACACCCAGAACAAAAGAAAACATGCCTATGGTTAAAAAATCTGCCACTACTACACGAAACCAATAATGTGTACGAATACATGATGACATTGCCAGAAAAAGAGAGAACAAGAATATGGTGGCTTGGCAGCGGACACGCGAAAGAACGTTCAAAAACATTCCCCGGTATCGCCGCCGCAATGGCAGAACAGTGGGGCAGTTTATGATACAAAAATACATAATCTATGGCAAGCCCATCACCAAAAAGAACAGCCCCCGCATCGGATACGTTGGCGCACACTGCCCGGTATGCCATAAGGGCAAGTACGCAAAAGTGCTGCCAAGCGCAGCCTACTTGAAGTACGCAAGAGCTGCCAAGATGTATTTAAAACCAGCGCCCAAAAATCCGCTGGACGGACGCTACAATGTCAAGTGCTTGTACTACATGCCTACACGCCGAAAGGTTGATAAAACAAACCTTGAAAGCGCCATCATGGATATTCTGGTTGATGCCGGAATTTTGAAAGATGACAACAGCAACATCGTAGCAGCAACAGACGGCTCCCGCGTGCTGTACGACAAATCCAACCCCCGCACCGAAATTTTTATTGAAGAAATGGAGGATGAAGCAGATGCCAATCTGCGAACTTTACCATGATAATTTTCAAAATTACAAGTGCTATGGAATTCCGCACGCCCAGCTTGTAATCGCCGATATTCCCTATAACATTGGCTCTAACGCTTACGCCAGCAATCCCGTCTGGTACAACGGCGGTGACAATAAAAACGGAGAAAGCAAACTCGCCAAAAAGAACTTTTTTAACACAGATGGCCGTTTCAAAATAGCAGAGTATAAAGACTGCAATGAATGCCCTGTTTATAAAAATAACACGTGCAGCATGATTGGGTTCGACGACTATTCGACTAAAAGCATTGAGGAAACAGTTTCAAAAGTCGAGCAATGGGCAAAAGACAACCCCGTCAAGACCCGTCAAAGTGAGTTCTTGAAGATGTTCCCTAATGCAAAAACAATGGGTGGCGTGATTGCGATTTGCCCAAACGACATCGACAGCACATACAGAAACATGGAATATTGCGATCATAGCTTTTGTGAAGAATGCGCTAAAAAATATTGGAACGAGGAGGTAGCAGATAATGACTAACATTACAACCCTGCGCCCCGGCGAACACTTTATGTTCAAGAATTTTGAGTGGGTCTGCCTTGACCCGAATCACTCTGACGGTGGCGTGCTGGCTATTATGGCGAAGCCGTGGGCAGAAGATGTAAAGTTCTGCCAAGGTGATATATTTGCCGATGAGAAAGGCAACTGGAATAACTATCGCACCAGTAATGTGCGGGGGATTCTATCTGATATGGCGAACGCTGTTTTCGATGGAGAAAGTCTGCTGGCACATACCGTAGACCTTGTTGCTGACAACGGTGACAGCGCCTATGGAACAGTGAAAGACACCGTTTTTATCCTCACTTGTGATGAGTACCGCAAGTACCGTGACTACATCCCGCACTACGACAGATGGATTTGGACTGCTACGCCATGGTGTTGCGGTGACGATGATTCAGATGCGGGCCACGATAGCAGCGTTCGCGTCGTTTACACTACGGGGCAGTTGGACACCTTCTGTGCGTACTACGAACAATCCGTCGCCCCGGCTTGTGTTCTCAATCCGAAATCGCTCAATCTGCGCCAGAGCATGGCATATGTAGAGGAGGTATCAGAATGACAAAAAAGTTATTTGCGCTGGCTATTGCTTTTGTCTTGATAGTTCTGCCATGCGCCTGCAAAGAAAATCCGGTGGTTGAAGAGAAAACCGTATCGGCAAAGCAGGAAATCTTGTACGCCTATATAACAACACAAATGGAAACGAATGGATACGGGGGTGTTATCGGACACAAAAATTATCTTTGCTACGGCGTATTAAACGGAAATAGCATTGAAGACAAAGAAGACAGAATAGACTTCGTTACAATACGAAAATCAGAAGAAAACCACAGCTATATTGAATATTACTATGACCGCAAGATTTATGAAGATGGCACACACTATGACATATATGCCGGAGCGGCCTTGTACTTAACAGATGATATGCTAAAAAATCTGAGGACGAGCAACTAGAGGAGGTATCAGAATGAGCACAACAATAGGCTGCCCGATTCCGGGCGCAAGCCAGCCGAAAGAACCGGCGCGGCTGATTGATGCAAACAATGTTATGGAAGCGGTATTTTGCGCCGTTGAATTGTACAATTCCGAGTATCTTGCCATACAAGACGAAATCAAAAAAATTCCAACCATAGACCCCGAATCCATGCGGCCTACGGCGCATTGGATAAAACGAGGATATTTTTGCGGAGAAAACGAATACGAGTGTTCCGCTTGCCATCAAAAAGAATGGAGAACAAGCGCAAGTCGTATGAAGTATTGCATGTTCTGCGGCGCAAGGATGGTGGGCGTACAAAAAAGGATGGTGAACGAAGATGACTGACTGGATAAGCATTAAAGACAGACTGCCAAAGCCGCAAACGGAAGTGCTTGCATTTAGGAGAGGCATAATGTATCTCGCCTGGTACGACAATGAAATCGGGAGATGGGCGTCCGATGAGTGGGGTATCCTTGATGCCGTCACCCACTGGATGCCACTCCCCGAACCCCCGGAGGTGACCCCATGACAAAACAGCAACTAGTTGATGAATACGCCCGCAAACATCTTTGCGTGACGTGCGAGTGGAAGAATGACAATATTTGCACGCTGCCGCGCTGCATGAAAATGGAAGAAAGGAGCAAAAATGAGAGAAAGACCGCTCAACCTAGATGAATATGGAATTTCGAAAGAAAGATACCTTGAATTAAAGCACTTTTGCAAAAGATACGCTGAAATGCGGTTGGAAATTGCTAGTGCAAGAGGACTTGATGCGGTTTCAAATGACGGTTTGCCGCACGGAAACGGAAAGTCAGACCCCACAGCTAGAAAGGCGGACAGGGCGCTAAAGTTGAGCACAGATGTCCGAATCATTGAGGACGCAGCAAGAGAAGCAGACCCATTAAACTGGTGCGCACTGCTGAAAAATGTTACAGAGGGAACGGCTTACGAATACCAGCCTGTGTATTGCGGCAGACGGCAGTTTTACGAAAGCAGAAGAAAATTTTTCTGGCTTTTGGACAAGAAAAAAGGGTAACTGTGGGGACGTTGTCAAGTGGTATTATGAATATGCTGGAAACTTTAAAGAGGGTACATTACAGTCCATAGCAAAACCTCCTATTCTCGATACTGGCAGCCGGGAAAGACCGGCATTTTATATGCTGCATAGCCAGCCGCAAACTTGGCCTGACAAGTCAATACGGCAAGGGCGCTGCGTTCCGCAAGCAACGGCGCGGCAAAGGTGCAAGACCTATGTGCAGTACCAACGCCGATGATGCTGGTAAATAGGCTAGTGCAAGCGCATTCCGTTCCCAGCTAGGCAACCCCCGCGAGCCTACTAACAGTGCGCAACCTGCGGGGTTTATATGCCCTTGTAGCTCAATGGCAAGAGCCTTGGTGTGCCGGTTCAAGTCCGGCTGAGGGCAAATGTTGGGTCGCTCCCACCGGTGAAAGCCCGGCGCAGGCAAAACGCGATAGATAACCTGAACGCTGTAAGCAAAGCGGCAAGCCGATCAGGAGCGCGGCGCGATGGCAGGTCGCAACGGGACTTCGAGAGCCTGAAAAAATCTGCCTGGCATCTGCTTGTGCGGACTCTGGTACTGCCGCAGTTACGCATCGCCGAAACCCATTATATCAAAGCAGAAACCGCGAATCCGCACGCGGGGATAAATGCAGCGGATGAAAAAAGCGTTGCGGGTAGCAAATCCGCAACGGGTGAGGTCGGCACAGCATACACCGACAGGGCGGGAATGCGCTTTTCCTCCGGCGCAAAGGGGTTTTGGGGGATATAAGCCTACACAAATTGTGTGGGCTTTTTGTGTTGTAAAGCGAGGTGATAAAGTGGCATCAAGAAAAAATCCGGTGGGCGCACCACCTAAATACAGAAGCGTAAAGGCAATGCAAGAAAAGATTGACGCCTACTTTGAAGCCTGTAAAGGAAAGCCGCTCTTAGACGATAACGGTGAACCGATGCGAAATAAAAACGGCTATATCATTTATGACGATAAAAAGCCGCCTACTGTGACAGGGTTGGCGCTTGCACTTGGTTTTGCATCAAGGCAGGCGCTTTTGAATTACCAAAATAAACCAGAGTTCAATGACACGATTACGCGTGCAAAGACCCGTTGTGAACAGTACGCCGAAGAAAGACTGTATGACAAAGACGGCTCCGGCGGCGCACAGTTCAGCTTGCGGGCAAATTTCGGATGGCAGGATAAGCCGGAACAACAGCAGGATAGCGAGGTGCTAATCATAGATGACTTGTAAGCTATCTGGCGTTGTTTCCCCTTGCTTCGCAAAAGTCCACCGTGAAATCAAGGCAGGCAATGTAAAAGAGCTTGTCGCAAAGGGCGGGCGCGGCAGTACAAAATCCAGCTATATCAGCATAGAGCTAATTTTGCAACTGCTAAAGCATCCGCAATGCCACGCGGCGGTTTTCCGCAAGGTCGGCAACACACTGCGCACAAGCGTGTATGCGCAAATCGTTTGGGCTATCAATGAGCTAGGCTTGCACGACCATTTTCGCTGCACTGTATCCCCTATGGAATGCACCTATTTGCCAACTGGGCAAAAGGTGCTTTTTTTCGGTATGGATGACCCAGGCAAGGTCAAATCGGTGAAGATGCCGTTTGGCTATATCGGGATTGCTTGGTTTGAGGAGCTAGACCAATTTGACGGCGCAGAGCAGATACGAAATGTTGAGCAGTCGTGCTTGCGTGGAGGTAACTGGTCAATTACATTCAAGAGCTTCAACCCGCCTGCAATGGCCCGCAACTGGGCGAACGGCTACGCTTTGCAGCCCCGCAAGGGAAAGCTAGTACATCATTCCACCTACAAAACAACGCCCGCAGAATGGCTCGGAGAGCGGTTTCTGGCCGATGCTGAATATTTGCAGCGCACAAACGAAACGGCCTACCGACACGAGTATCTGGGCGAGGTTGTCGGCAGCGGCACAGCGGTATTCGAAAACCTGAAAATTCAACCAATCACAGACGAGCAGTTGAAAACATTCGACAGAATCAAGCGCGGCGTTGACTGGGGCTGGTATCCTGACCCATGGGCATACAATGCAATGCACTATGACGCAGCGCGGCGCACGCTGTACATCTTCGATGAACTGACACGGCGCAGAACCAGCAACAGGGACACTGCGCAACTGCTTTTGGATAGAGGGCTGACGCGTGAGGATAAAGTCTGCGCGGATAGCGCCGAGCCAAAATCTATTGCTGACTATAACAAGTACGGCGTAAAGACGTTCCCAGCCCGCAAGGGGCCGAAATCGGTTCGGTATGGCACAAAATGGTTGCAAATGCTGGAAGCTATTGTCATTGACCCGGAACGATGCCCGGATACTGCAAAAGAGTTCAGCGAGTATGAATACGAGCGGGACGGCAAGACGGGTGAAGTGCTGGAAGGCTACCCGGATTTGAACAACCATCACATTGATGCAGTGCGTTATGCGATGGAAAGCACAGCGAACAAGGCGGGGGACACCGCCGAAACCAGATACAAGAGCATTTTCGTGTAAAGGCGGTGAGAAGACGTGAAAACATACCAAGATTTTGTAGCGGTTGGCGAGGACGAAAAGGCCCGCATGAGTTTCATACTGGGCGCAATCAATGAGTATAAGGCCGACCATAGCACACGCCTTGCAGAGAACGCCAACAAGTATTACCACGGAGAAAACCCTACAATCAACAAATACGAGAAAATCATCTACGACATGCAGGGCAAGGCGCACCGTGACATGTACACGGCAAATCACAAGATAGCAAGCAAGTTCTTTGGTTTGGTCGTAGACCAAGAAGTTTCGTATTTGCTGGGCAACGGCGTTTCATTTCAGAAGCCGGAGACAGAAAAGGCGCTGGGTGCGACGTTTGATGAAGATATTATGGACGCTGCCCGCCATGCTTTGATTGACGGGCAGTCTTTCGTGTTCTGGAATCTCGACCATGTGCAGGTGTTCGCAGCAGAGGAATTTGTTCCACTGTACGACGAGGAAGATGGCTCCATTAAAGCCGGAATCCGTTTCTGGCAGGTGGCAGACAATAAGCCACTGCGCGCCACGCTGTACGAGCTTGACGGCTATACAGAGTATCTAAAGCCCAAAAGCGATGATATGGCGATTCTCAAGCCTAAACGCGCCTACAAGTTGAAGCTGCGCACCAGCGAGGCAGACGGCACAGAAATTTATGATGGTGAGAATTATCCAGGATTTCCCATTATCCCGCTGAAAAACGGCGAGCAGGCCCACAGCGAGTTACAGGGGCGCCAGAATACCATTGACGCGCTCGACCTTGCAAGCTCCAACATGGTAAACAATGTTGACGAGGGCAACCTGATTTTCTGGGTGTTGACCAACTGCGGAGGCATGGACGAGCAGGACGATACAAAGTTCATCGAGCGTCTGAAAACGACCCATGTAGCCCATGCTGACGGTGAAGAGGGCGCGAAGGCCACGCCACAGAGCATCGAAGCTCCGTTCCAAGGCACGCAGGCGACTATTGATATGCTCACCAAAAAGCTATACGAGGACTTTCAGGCCTTTGATTCTGCCGCTGTCAGCGCTGGCAACCAAACTGCAACGGCCATCAAGGCCAGTTATGTGCCACTCGACCTGAAAACGGACAAGTTTGAAAGCTGCGTGACGCGCTGCATCAAGGGCATTTTGGCGGTTGCCGGGCTTGATGGCGATCCGACATACACGCGCAACCAAATCATCAACAAGCAGGAAGAGGCGCAGACGGTCTTGCTGGGTGCAGAATACTACGATGATGAATACATCACCAAAAAGCTGCTGACCATCCTTGGCGACGCAGACCAGTACGAGGATTTGATGAAGAGAAAGGCGGCAGAGGAGTTAGACCGTACAATTACTAACCAGCCGCCTAACGAGCCACAGAACCAGCCGAGAGAGGGAATGAACGGCAATGAAGAATGACAAGAGATTGAAAGGGGGAAAACCAAAATGGGAGGTCGGGGCTCCGGAAGTAGCCGCGGCGGCGGAAAAGCTGGCGGGTTAGATAAAAATTTAATCAATCGCGCAAATGCAGCATCTGTAATGGATATGGGAGATATTATCAATCGAACATACCACAGAAATATTGAAGAAATAGGCAATTTGTCGCTTTCATCTGAAGAAAAAGCAAAAGCTATGGCAGATATGCGCTCTTTGTCCAATGATGCGCTTTCCCAAGCGGCGAAAGCAGTGAATCCTTACGCAAGCGGTAGGTCTAGGCTAACATCTGCACAAAAAAGTGGCTCTGCAGCAGACAAGGCGGCAATCGCAAGAGGAAGGGTCGATAGTTATATGTCGGGTTTGCGCGAAACGTCAAACAGAAATAAAAAGGCAGCAGAAGCAAAAACCCTTACAAGCGCTTTAACATCTGCAACGTCCTCTGGAAGTTTGGAAGTAACAGTAAACGGAAAAACGTACTATCGCGCAAACCGTAGAAGCAAGACTTGGCGAGTACGGTAAAAGAGTATGCTGAATTTTGAAAACCTCGACAAAGCCAACTTTTTAGGCGTTGGCAAATACGATACGCCGATTATCCAGCCGGAACACATTGATGTGCGGCATTTGGAATGGATTCCATTCAACTTTGCAAAAACCTGCACGGGCTGCGAAACAAAAGGCGTTCACTTTTTCGTGGATGATTATCAATTCCAAAGGGTGTGGAATCAGCCTGACAGGTACATTCCGCTGCTTCGAAAATTTGGCGCTGTGTGTGCGCCTGATTTCTCAATGTATACGGATATGCCGCTTGCTATGCAGATATACAATCACTATCGCAAGCACTGGCTGGCGGCATACTGGCAGCAATGCGGGATTCACGTTGTGCCAACCCTGTGTTGGAGCAACGTGCAAAGCTACGAGTGGTGTTTTGACGGCGAGCCACAACATTCGATTGTGGCGATTTCTAGCGTGGGAACGCAGAAAAGCAAGCAGAATCAAGCGCTGTTTGAAAAAGGCGTTCGGGCGGCATTGGCAAGGCTTGAACCCAGTGAGATTTTGTGGTATGGCAAATGCCCTGAAGAATTTGATTGGAACGTCACGAGGATTCAGCCATATTATAAGCAACTAAAAAGGAGATGCGACAATGGGCGGTAGAGGTTCTGGAAGCGGCAGGGGCGGCGGTAGTGCGAATATAGGCGCCTTAAAAGAGAAAGAAAAAAGCCTGAATTCCCAAATTGACAAACTGAATAAAAGGTTGGCGGATTACGCATCAAAAAATCCTGCGTGGAATATGCCAAGCGGATATTACGATGTACAGAGAAAAAAACAGGCGCTTGAATCAAAAAAGCGTTCGATAACAAACAAAATAGTGACCGCAAGCAGAAATGTGACTGCTGAAAAAACAAATGGAAAAACATTTGTGAATTCTTTTGGTGAAGCTACAAAAAGAGAAATCACCACTTCAACGTACAAAAGCAGCCAAGCGAAACTAAGCAAAGAAATTATGGGGTTTGTCGGTGGCGAGATCAATAGAAAAAAACAGACTAAAAGAAGAAAATGAGAAAACCTGATTATGCCCACAAACTGACGGATAAACAGCTCGCCGATCTGGAACAGCGCATCGCAAAACTGTACAAAGAAGCTGCTGACGAATTGACCGACACGGTGAAATCCTATTTTGAGCAGTTTGCCAAGCGTGATGCCGCTATGCAAGAAAAGCTTGAAAAAGGCGAAATCACCGAACAGCAGTACAAGCAATGGCGGCTTGCGCAGATGGGCCGAGGCAAGCGTTTTGCGGCGCTGCGGGACAAGGTGGCAGAAAGATACACCAACGCCAACGAAACGGCTGTGGCCTATGTCAATGACGCCACGCCTGGCATTTACAGCTTGAACCGCAATTACTCTGCTTACAAAATCGAGCAGGTTTCCGACAAAGCAGATTTTACGCTGTGGGATGAGCAGACAGTGAAACGTCTGATTGTGGAGCAGCCTGACTTGATGCCGTACTACCCGCCAAAGCGTGCATTGCAGCGTGGCATTGATTTGAAGTACGGCAAGCAGCAAATCACAGCCAGCGTCACAAGCTACATTCTGCAAGGCAAGGTAATTGGCAAGATTGCGGATGACCTGCAAAGCCGTATGCGGGACATGAGCCGCGCAAGCGCTATCCGAACGGCCAGAACGGCGGTCACAGCAGCAGAGAACGCGGGACGGCTAGATACTTACCGTGCCGCACAAGACATGGGCATCAAGCTGAAAAAACAATGGGTGGCAACGTTAGACAACCGCACGCGGCATGCGCACGCGGTGGCAGACGGGCAAACGGTAGATGTGGAAAAGCCGTTTATTATTGATGGTTATAAGCTCATGAAGCCTGGCGATGAATCTGCGCCGGGATACCTAGTGTATAATTGCCGCTGCACAACAATAGCGGATTTGCCAGATGTGCCAAAATCGCGGCATGAGTTGCGGAGAGCGATAGACCCAGAAACAGGGAGAAGCGTACTTGTCCCATATATGAATTACACGCAATGGGCTAGCTGGAAAGAAGCAGAAAACAGATATGCGTGGGAAACATATATGAAAAAAGGGCGTAATTCTTCATCCGACAAAAGACAATTTGCGGAATACCGCAAAGTTTTAGGCGATAAAGTGCCAGATTCAGTTTACAAGTTCCAAGATTTAAAGTATAATGATATTGAAATTTGGCACGCGTTAAAGACCTTAAAAAGGCAAACAATGTTTGTAGAAAAAGCGCAATGCGAAACGACGGAAAGAAAATTCAAAGAATATCTTTTGAAGCCCGGCGCAAAACATGCGAAAGAATTTTTCGACGTTGGATATGCAAAGGAAAACCCGATACAGCTACGATACGATATTGCAAAGCAATACGATGAGAGCAAAGTTCAAAATGTAATAGAGCTGGAAGATGGGAGCAAAAAGTATTCGATTCCCATGAAGTTGGGGATAACGGAGAAAAAGCAATTCTTGACTTGCTGGATAAAAGAACCCGGCAACGGAAAACCGAGAATTACAACAGCCTATAGAAAGGATGCAGACAAGTGATACGCGAATTTGATAAAGTAAAAGTAACTGCATCTAGAAAAATTGGTGTGGTGGTAGATATACGGGGCACGGACGTTTTGCGTTACCTTATCGAACTTGACGAAAACAATCAAATTATTGATTGCAGTGAAAACGAAATCGAAAAGTTAAAATGAAAATCACACTTGAAGACCACAGCGCCGAGGTGCTAGAAGCGCTTGATGCTGCTGTTGGAAGAGCGCTCGAAAAGTGCGGGCTTGTTGCTGAAGGGCACGCTAAAAAGCTATGCCCTGTCGACACTGGCAATCTGCGCAACAGCATTACACATATGGTAAACGACGGCGAAAAAGCTTCGTATATCGGCACAAACAGCGAGTATGCAGTTTATGTGGAGTGCGGCACGGGCGTTTATTACCCCGGCGGCAGACAAACACCGTGGACGTATCAAGACGAAAACGGCGATTGGCATCTGACCCACGGACAACGCGCTAAACCGTACATCAAGCCCGCTGTCGCAGACCATGTAGACCAGTACAAGAAAATAATTGAATCTGAGCTGAAAGGCAAATAAGCCTCTCGGCTCTTTTTATTAGCATCTACCGCGTTTGCGGCAGGTGCTATTTTTATACGCAAAAACAGCGAAGCACAGCTGTTTTGAATAAATAAACTCAAATGGCGAAGAACCGCCACCGAAGAAAAGGAGAGAACCCCCATGGCAAAATTTACACGCGCTGAAATCCGTAAAATCATTGGCGAAAGCTGCACTGACGAAATTGAAAATCAGCTGGTGGCGCTCCATCTGGGCGTTGTAGACCCGCTGAAGGACGACGTCACGCGGTATAAAGCCGATGCAGAAAAGCTACCGGGCGTTCAGAAGGAGTTGGACGACCTGAAAGCGCAGGGCGACGGCGGCTACAAGGCTAAGTATGAAGCAGAGCACAAGGCTTTTGGGGACTACAAGGCCAACGTAGACGCTGAAAAAACAACGGCTGCCAAAGAAAAGGCACTGTCCGACGTCCTGCTAAAAATCGGCATTTCTGAAAAACGGGTTTCCTCTGTCGCACGCCTTGCAAAGGGAGACGGCCTGCTTGACAAACTGGAATTGGATGACAAGGGCGCTATCAAAGACGCAGTTGCGCTTGAAAAGAGCCTCAAGACCGATTATGGCGAGTACATCACCAAGAGCAGCACCAAAGGCGCAGACACGTCTACTCCCCCTGCCAACAATGGCGGCAAGGCCCTGACACGGGAGGACATCTACAAGACGGACGATAAGGGCCGTTATGTACTGTCCACCTCCGAGCGGCAGGCGGCGCTTGTGAACCTCATGCAAAACGAATCTGACGATTAACAGAAAGGAGCCAATATATGGCTGCAAAAACTAACCTGACTACCGCTGCCCAGATTACTGTCAACGCCCGCGAGGTTGACTTCGTCACCCGCTTTGGCAAGAACTGGGACGCGCTGCGCACCATCATGGGCATTATGCGCCCCATCCGCAAGGCCCCCGGCACGAAGCTGGTCTCCTATGAGGCCGCTGTTGACGGCACTCTGGCTGGCGGTACGTCCGTTGCTGAGGGCGATGAGATTCCGCTGACCAAGATGAAGGTCGAGCCCAAAACCTACGGCGACATTGAGATTGCCAAGTATGCTAAGAGCGTGTCCGTTGAGGCAGTCGCCAAGTATGGCGCAGACGTTGCCGTTGAAAAGACCGACGAGGCGTTCCTTGTCGCCCTGCAGAACAAGGTTCTGGGCGACTTCTACACCTTCCTGAACACTGGCTCTCTGGCTGTAGCTGCTACCACTTGGCAGCAGGGCCTTGCTCTGGCAAAGGGCAACGTGCTGGACAAGTTCGCCAGCATGGATCGTGATGTTACCGAGGTTGTCGGCTTTGCCAACATTCTGGACTTCTACGGCTATCTGGGCGACAAGGAAATCACCACGCAGACCGCCTTCGGCCTGACCTATGTTCAGAATTTCATGGGTTATTCCACTCTGTTCCTGCTGCCCGCAAAGTACATCGCCCGCAACAAGGTCATTGCCGTCCCTGTGGAGAACATCGACCTGTACTACATCGACCCCGCCGACAGCGATTTTGCCAAGCTGGGCCTGAACTATACCGTCGAGGGCGAAACCAATCTGATTGGTGTTCATGTTGACGGAGACTACAGCCGCGCAACTGGCGATATGTACGCTCTGATGGGCATGAAGCTGTGGGCAGAGTACCTTGACGGCATTGCCGTTGCCACCATTACGCCCGCAGAACACCGGAGCGCAAAAACTGTCAAGGCAGAACAGTAAAAAAGAGGGAGTGCAATGCTTGAAGAATTGATGAGGGAGTGCCGGAACTGGTTTGTCACACAGAATGGCGTCCATCTGGGCGAGTTCAGCATCAAGGGCGGGAGCATTGCGCTCCCTTTTTTGCGTGCCGGACAGTATTTCCGCATTATGGGCAGCGTTCTGAACGATGGTGTGTATCAATACGGTAACTGCTCGTTGAGGGATGAAACCTTTGACGGGGCTATCTGGGCCATGGCCGTGCCTGCCGAATTTCTGCACCTTGAAGAAGAAATCAAGGCGTGGCGCACGCAGTACGAGAACGCCGCAAACAGCCCATTCCAGAGTGAGAGCTTTGCCGGGTACAGTTACACCAAATCGAGCGCAAACGGCAATTCTGGCGGCTCTGTGACGGGCTGGCAGGGCGTGTTTGCTTCTCGGCTGAACAAATGGAGAAAGCTATGAGCCTTTTAGATGATTTTTCGCATAGCTGCATCATCATGGACAAGCTGACAAAGCCTGACGGAGAAGGCGGCTATGCTACCGAGTGGAAAGAGGGCGCAGAGTTTGCGAATTACGTTGCACTTGACAGCAGCCTTGAAGCACGGAAGGCCGAAGCGCAGGGCGTGACCAGCGTATATACCGGAATTGTGCGTAAAGATGTGCCTATTGAGTACGGCAGCGTCTACAAGGACTTGACTACTATGGCATATTTCCGGGTCACGAGCCGCCCGGAAGAAAAGCTAGCCCCGGCAAGCGCTTCCCCGATGCTGAAAGGCCTAAAAAGTTTTACGGCTGAACGATTGAGGGAGGGCTTGCCGACATGACAAAGGGCGCTGCATTACAGCAGTTTTTCGGACGGTTTATGACCGCATACCCCAGCAACGCCGTGCCGGATGACGCTGTACTCCCATACCTGACCTATGATACCGTGTTTGACGCATGGGGCGGCGGGGCGGTATCGCTGACGGTCAACATGTGGTTCCATACCACAAGCGAAGCGGTGCCCAATGCAAAGGCGCTTGAGCTTTCGGACGCGTTGGGCATTGGCGGCGTGACGCTGCCGGTAGATGGCGGCTTGATTTGGTTAAAACGCGGCTCCCCGTTCTGCCAATCGTTGGCAGATGACACAGACAAAAACCTAAAACGGCGGTACATCAACGTGACCGCCGAATTTTTATGCCTAAATTGAGGTGAAAGCATGAAATTTACTCGTATTCCTGAATCTGCGTTTAAGGAACTGGTCTTGAACGCGGGTTATCTTGCAACTACGTTTGACCCGGCTGCCGGTACTGCGCCGGAAGAAAGTGCGCTGCTGGGCGCCACGACTGGCGGCATCAACTTTACGGCTGTGCCAAGCTTTACCGACTTCGGCGAGGACATCGACAACTGTCCCAAGAACATGAAAGAGCTGAAGCAGATTGAATCCTGGGAAGTCAAGTGCAGTGGCACTTATGTTTCGGCATCGGCAGAAAATGCCAAAAGCATGCTTGGCGCTGCGGATGTTACGACTACTTCCAAGGTTTCCAAAATCACGCCGCGCAATGATTTGAAAGACAGCGACTTTACCGATTTGTGGCTGCTGTGCGATTACTCTGACAAGCACGGCACTACGAACGGCGGTTTCTGCGCCATTCACATGATGAATACGCTGTCTACCGGCGGTTTCAGCTTGAAGACGGGCGACAAGGAAAAAGGCCAAATGAGCTTTGAATACACGGCGCACTACTCCATTACCGCGCAGGATACTGTGCCGTGTGAGGTTTATATCAAGGCCGGAGAGGATGAAGCATAATGAGGATTTTTTCTGAACTTAGCACTGACGAAGCGCTGGAAGTCGTTTTGCAAATCGCGCAGCCCATCACAAACCTGATCGATGATGAAGCGCTTGTGAAAGAGATGCAGAAAGCTATGCCGAAAGGCGAAACAACCCGCATTGCGATGCAGCGTTTCGGCCTTGCGAAAATTGTTAAGCTGCTGAACATTGCGTTGAAGCAGCACCGCGAGGATGTGTACGCAATCCTTGCCCCGTTCAACGGTCTGACGCTGGAAGAAATCGGCAAACAGAATTTCCTTATCACCTGCAAACAAGTTTACGACCTTGTGAACGATAAAGGTTTTGTTGATTTTTTCAAATCGTATCTCGGTGGCGAGCAGAACAAGTAATCCCTGTACTGCTGAAAATGCCGAAACTGAGCGCAAAGGCGCTTGTGTCGGCGCTGCCTTACGCTTTAAAAGCTGATTTTGAAGAGCAGCTGTACAAGGTGTACATGACAGACAGCGCGTGGAGCCTTGTGGTAGCTGTGACCGGCGTACAGGACAGGCCAGCGAGATATATTGACATTATCCACCCGCCCAAAGTGGATACGCGGACACCAGAACAGGTGCAGGCGGGTTTCAAAGACTTTGCGGCGCGGCATGGATTGAAAGAAGCAGAGAAAAAAGCCGCCCAAACAGAGGGCGGCTAAACTTAGAAACAATTTTTGATAATGGCTTTATAGGTTGGCTCGTCAACTTCCAACAGGAAGCGCTTGCCGCTGTAACGCCATTGCGGGTCATCTATAAGCTGTATAACAACCTGATAAACGCCTTTTTGCTTGGCAGTCATTGCACCGGCAACCATGCCAGCACCACCAAACAAAGCACCGCCGACCATGCCGCGCATAACGCCGGAAGCCATAGATGTTTTGTGAGTTTCATCTACCACAGAGTAACCGGCAACAGTACGGCTGTTTAGTTCAAGTGCTGATAGACCACCAGCGTCCATAGAGACTTTGCCAAATGAAACAGACACCTTTTTGCCCATAAAATCACCGGCGATTACTGCATTTTTTGCTTTTGCCATAAAAAACACCTCCTATTGCTTAGAATACAGCAGATAAAGCAGAAATTCAAGAAGGGAGTGATAGATTGGACGTTTTTAACTTATATGCAAAATTAAGTCTGAACACAGACGACTATGAAAAAGGCGTTGAAAAGGCAAAAGGCGGCGCATCATCTTTGATGGACGTGTTCAGCGGTACGCTGCTTGGCAATGTCGTTTCAGACGGTTTGCGGACCGTAGCCAATGGGATTACGGAAATCGGGAAAACCGCTGCGAACATGGCCGTGTCGATTGGCAAGGCATCGCTGGACAGCTATGCGGACTATGAGCAGCTTGTAGGCGGCGTAGAAACGCTGTACAAAGATAGTGCGGGAATCATAGAGAGCTACGCAAAAGACGCATACAAGAATGTAGGTCTTTCAGCAAATGATTACATGGAAACATCCACATCGTTTGCGGCTGCTCTGGTTTCAAGTTTGGGCGGTGACACAGGAAAAGCCGCTGAAATGGCAAATACTGCAATTTCGGATATGTCCGATAACGCGAACAAGATGGGCACCAATATGCAGTCCATACAGGATGCATATAACGGATTTGCGAAGCAAAACTATACTATGCTCGACAATCTTAAGATCGGGTACGGCGGCACGCAAGCTGAAATGAAGCGGCTTATCAAAGAAGCTGCTGCCATGACGGACACGCAGAAAGAGCTTGGCGTAACGGTCGATTCAAACAGTATGTCCTATGCGAACATTGTACAAGCGATTCATGTCGTGCAGGCCAACATGGGCATCATGGGAACGACCAGCAAGGAAGCTGCAACTACAATTCAAGGCAGTACAGCGTCGATGAAGAGCGCTTGGGAAAACCTGCTGACGGGTATTGCAGACCCGGAGCAAGACTTTCAAGCCTTGGTGGACAACCTTGTTGACAGCGTTATTACTGCCGGAAACAACATTATACCGCGCATCAAAGAAATTGTGCCTACTTTGATTGATGGCTTGAGCGAACTGGTCACACAGCTTGCGCCTTATGTGAGCAGCGTGATTATGGAGCTGGAACCGACTATTGAAGAGGGCTTGCAGGCTCTTTTTGGCGGGTTAAGCAGCGTAGCAAGCGAATTGCAGCCCATTGTTGCTGATGTGTTCTCATTTTTTGGCGATGCAATTATTTCCGGGCTGACAAGCGCGATTGAAAACTCTGACTTTTCGTTCCTGCTTGACATTTTTGACAATGTTAAAACAGCAGTTGAAGAAGTCGTGCCTGTAATTGAAGAAATTGCACCAGCGCTTGTGACGGTTGGTGCAGCTGTAAAAGGCTGGCAAATCGGTACGAAAATCCAAAAGATGGTAACGGCTTTTGACGAAGCCAAGGTTGCTGTTTCTTTGTTCAGCATGGGACTTTCTGACACGGAAATTGCACAGGGTGCGCTCAATGGCACATTAAAGGCATCCGAAGTTCTTGCCGGATTGCTTACAGGGAAGATTTCTCTTATGACGTTGGCACAGGCGGCAGCAGCAAAAGCGCAAGCCGCTTTTAATGCGGTTTTGGCAGCAAACCCAATTACACTGGTTGTGGTTGCAATTGGCGCACTGGTTGGCATTTTGGCTGTGCTGTATGCAAAGAACGAAGATTTTAGAAATGGCGTTAATGCTGCATGGGATGCGATTTCTGCCAAGATTCAGGAAGTCGTTGCATTTGTACAGCCTTATGTTGAAGCAGCTATGCAGGTTATTGGGCAGGCCGTTACGCAGGTCATTACAGATTTGACCCCAGTCATACAGAGCATCGGTGAAGCGTTCATCGCTGCATGGAACCTTGTACAGACTGTATGGGCATGGGCAAGCGCATTCTTTCAGGCTATCTTCCAGGCAATTGTGGTCATCTTTACGCCGTTTGCACCGATTATCAGCGGATTCTTTCAGGGCGCGTGGATTATCATTCAAAGCATCTGGAATGTTGCGGTAAGCTTTTTCCAGACTGTATTTGATTTGATTACCGGCGTGTTCTCTACGATTGACGCTGTGTTGTCTGGTGACTTTCAGAGCGCGTGGGAGTCGATTCAGGGCATCTTTGAAGGTGTGTTTGGCTTTTTCTCTACTGTCGGCCAAAACGTTGTAGAGGGCATCAAGGGTGGCATTTCGGCTGTTTGGGGCGGTCTTGTCAGCTTCGTGCAGGGCTTGTGGGATGGCATCAAGAGTATTTTTGTCATCAATGCAAGTGATGTGAAAAACAACATGGGGTCTGACGGTAGCCACGCAGGCGGCATGGATTATGTCCCCTATAACAACTATGTTGCAAATCTGCATCGCGGCGAGATGGTTCTGACTGCCGATGAAGCGGACAGTTACAGACGCGGTAAGGGCAGCAGCAACGGTTTTACCCTGACGCAAAATATTTACGCGGCAAAGCAGACACCGGTTGAACTGGCAGCAAGCACAGCGGCGTATTTCCAGCGGGCGAGGTGGGCGTTATGAGTTTTTTAAGCAAGACTTTCAAGTACGTCAACTCGCTTGGGCAGTCTATCGTGTTTGACTACGCGCATGGTTATCTTATCAGCAAGCCGGATGGCATTGATACAATTTCTGTCACTGCCAACACGGCGCAGGGCATCGGTCAGGTAGGCGCTACGGTACAATCTAAGGCCATTCAGACGCGGCCTATTACCATCAATGGAAGAGTTATCGGCGACAATGCGCAAGCGCTGAAAGATTCGCTTATGACCGTTGTACGGCCTGACCTGACCGGGGTATTATATGCCGGAGACTGGCACATAGACGTTATTGTAACAGCATCGCCTACCATTGGCGCATCAAAACGCGGTGCGCCGTTTCAGCTTGGCCTACTTGCCCCCTACCCGTATTGGGAAAGCGGCGAACGAAAAGCAATGCAGCTGCGCGGCGTGCAAAAAGGTTTTAAATTCCCGTGGAATATCAGCAAAACGTATTATTTTGGCAAAGTCATTGTGCTAAAATACATTGTTTTGCAGAATTTTGGGCAGTTTGATGTGCCGTTTATGCTGGAAATCAATTGCGTTGGCGAGACTTCAACAAACGTAGGCATTGAAAACATGCTGACAGGGGAAGTTCTGCGGCTGGAAAAAACGCTTGTGGAAGATGAGCGTGTCGTTATCAAGACATCGCACGGAAAGACAACGGTCACAAGCTCTAAGGACGGCGACTGCAGGGGCGCACTTACGCTTGAAAGCACATTGTACAGAATTCATACGGGCGATAATGCGTGGAAGCCTACTGCGGACAGTGGGCTTGAAAACGTTGAGATGAGTGTTTCGTTTGCGGAAGAAAGCGCGGGTGTAACGGTAATATGAGATTAGAGCTGTTCTCCCCTGACCTTAGCAACCGACACGAAATCACACACGCAATCAGCAGCGAATTTAGCGACTACTATAACGATGTTGGAAAATTTACGGTAGTTTTGCCGATGGATGATTACAACATCGGGATAGTGGAGCTGGATGCTGTTTTGTACATTGTAGAGCGAAAACTTGCGTATACGGTGGAAGAAATACAGTTCGATTGTGATAATAGCGAAATCACGTTGAACGGGTACAGTCTGAACAATAAGCTAAACCGGCGTGTTATTGCGGCAACTTCCAGCATTGCCAACGTGGAAACGGATGTATACAGCGTTATTACTGCCAATCTGCGCGGGCTTCCTATACTGCTGGCAGAGAAAAAAGGCTTGACAGAAACCGTGACGGCAACAGAGGTGTACGGGGATGAACTGTTAAACTGCATACAACCGATTTTGACAGATGCCGGGATTGGGAACCGGATGGTTTTGGACTACAGAGCCAAGACGGAAACGTTTGAATTGTATAAGGGTGTTGACCGCACAAAGGGATTAGACGCCGTGCTGTTTGTGCAGGAACGCGGAACAGCGCCCGGGCTGGTAGTTGACAAGGATATTTCTGAATACAAAAATGTGTGCTACTGTGAAGCGCAGTACAAAGACGGTACAAAGTTTGTGGTGCAGGCTGGCACGGCAAGCGACAACGAGCGACGGGAACTATGGGCAAGTTTCAGCGGCGACAGCCAGCATGATGAGGAGAGCAACACAGATTTTGAGAGGCGCGTAAAGCAGTATGCCGCTTTACAGTTGGGCAGTCACCTGAACCGCAACGGCTTTTCGATTGACGCTGACGGTGACGAGCTTGGCACGGCATATAATGTCGGAGATTTGGTTTGGTGCGTTTCTTTGCGGCTGGGTGTAAAGTACAAGGCAAGAATCGCGGCAGCAAAGTATTCACAGGACGCAAACGGATCAAGCGTCAAGCTGGTTATTGGCGACCCGATTTTAACAGTTTTGAGGTGATAAAGTGGCAGAAATCAAAAATTTTCCGAATAACGTGGATGAATACATCGGAGCCGAAAACGTTATGAAATGGCTGCATGGGCGTTCCAGCGGCGTTTTTGGCGCAGATGGCAATTTAAGTGTTACCGCAAACGGCGATATGACGGTAAGCGTTTCAGATGGTGTGGGCTGGCTTGCGAACGACAAAGCGGACGGCACAGTTTTTTGGAATGATACAAAAGAACAAACCGGAAGTGAGTTGCAGCTGACAATCCCGTTGTCAGATGCCATTTTGCCACGTATTGACAGGATTGTTGTTAGCTGGGACACGGTGGATTATGCGGAAAAGCCGCGTATTGAAGTGCTAAAAGGAACGCCGAATAATGCACCTACCGCCCCGGAACTTACAAACAACACTTTAAAACGGCAAATTTCTCTTGCGCGTATTTACGTTGCAGCGGCGGTAAGCAGCATTTCTGCGGATAGCATCACGGACGAACGGCTTGACCCCGATGTGTGTGGGCTTGTTACGGACTGGGTTAGCGTTGATACTACCACCATTCAGGCGCAGTTTTCCGCATTGCTGGAAAAGGTAAAGGCTGAGCTGTCGCAACTGCACGGTGGCACAGCAATGATGACAAAGGCGCAGTATGACCCGGCTGGTGGCGGGGTGAATATCTGCGTGCAGGAATATGAGTGCACGAAGTCTGGCAGCGTTTACGCGCTGGTCGGCGAGGGCGCGGTGGGGCGTTTTAAAGTCCCCGCTGCATGGAGTGCGGGCGACACGTGGACAGTCAACGGTGTGGCCGTGCCTGCGTATTGCGGCGCGGATGCGGCGGACGGTGACAGCGTTGTTGCCGGGCGGTGGGTGCTGTTTACCTTTGACGGGAGCCGACTGGATTTTAACGGCGGCGGTGGATTAAGCGCGTCCAAGCTGGCACAGGCCACCGCCGCAGATACCGATGTGCTGACCGGAAAGAAATACTACGCAGGCGGTAAAACCATCAGGAAAGGAAAAATGCCAAACCGTGGCAGCTGGGGGGCAACGCTCTCCCCCGGCGGCGTGGCGACCATTCCCTCCGGATTCCACGATGGGAGCGGGCAAGTCACCGCTGTGGCGCTGAAAACGGTGACAATCACCATGGCCACTTCATATGGTGACTGGGTATACACGTTGCCCAGCGGCACATTGGTCGGTGTTTCGAACATCGCTGCTTCTGGTAATAGTTCCGAAATAGCAAGTCTAACAATTTCGGGTAACACCGTGCGCGTTACATGGAGCGGCAACGGAGTTATCAACCGCCAGATTACATTGATTTACTACTAAGAGGAGAGGTGAAACCATGAGAGAGCCAATCGTAATCAACGCCGAGAAACTGTTGTACTGTTAAGGAGGTAGAGCATGGTACATACTTTGAGA
>ERZ1673700.1333-NODE-1333-length-25167-cov-6.064830_pt1 | contig 25167 bp, 19 predicted proteins | sample MGYA00580230_ERZ1673700 | MGnify/ENA primary metagenome ERZ1673700 (study PRJEB41218, sample SAMN15661782) | gut metagenome | host: Homo sapiens | place: Canada: London | collected 2015-08-20/2019-03-30 | study: EMG produced TPA metagenomics assembly of...
AAGCGAATATCGGGAATATAGTAATCACCGCAACGAATATAGTTAAGTTCCTGCATCATATGTACCTCCAATAAGTTTCAAACATTCCGTTTAAGATAGAAAAAGGCGATACCTGGATGTGAAAACCAGGCATCGCCTTTTTCTTGTCGCACTCCTGTACGGCAGCTACCCTATGTCAGTAATGTTCTCATACTGTCTTATTGGAAACTACCTCAGTCAGGGCTCTTTTTGTTTGAAAGATGTGTCTGGCGTTGCGGTAACTATGCACTCAATGGATAAGAACAAAAGAGCAAATGGCATTCACATGGCACGGATAAAGTTCAAATCCCGCTGTGCGGCGGAGAGGATCACCTCGTCCCGTAGCAGGGCAGCATCAGGGTGCTCTCGATGCAGCCAGTCTCGCAAAATGGTATAGTCCATCTGCCCCTCACCAAGCGGGGTAGGGATACGCGGGGCGTTGGGAACAAATAGGGCATCTTTCATGTGGATGCAGGCCAAATCTTTGCCTATGACCTCGCACCAGCCGGGCCAAAATTCGGCCTGATGCGCGGCAGTATCAGCCGTCAGTACATTGACTGGATCAAAAATGATATGGAAATGCTGGGGATCTGCCACAGTTTCCTTCAGCTTTTGCAACGCTTCTAGCGTGCCCAGCGTGTGGGTATAGACAGGCTCCAGTGCAAAGCAACCACCGATTTGTGCAGCCTGTTCAACAATACGCAGGATGCTGTCGGTCAGCAGCGGTAGGGTAGCCGCCTTTTCCTCAGGGGAAAGATCACGGCAGGCACTCTCACTGCCAACCTGCCCAGCGCCGAGTGTGACTTGGCATTTCAGAGCTGAAAACACACTGGATACAGCGCTTCTGCGCACCTCTGCATTGGGGTTGCTGAGATCCTGATAGCAACTCAGCACTGTGATTTCAATGTTGGCGGCAGCAAATGCGCTGCGGACATCTTCAAGCTGATCCGGGGTGACATCAACAAGACTCTTAATGCCCTGTATAGCCTTGGGCATGGCCAACTGCGCTGCGTTGTAACCGTTGTTAGCTAAAACTTTGGCGAGTTCCTGTGCAGTAAAGCAGCCGTAATCGTGGGCGCGGCAACCGTATTTCATAGAAAGACCTCCTTGAAAAAATGCCCTCCGGTTAGCCGGAGGGCATCTGTTGACAAGCAGCTTGAAGATTAGCCCTTGACGCCGCCGGCGGAGACACCGCCGACAATGTATTTTTGCAGGATAACGAAGAGGATGACGATGGGCAGGATGGACAGAACCGATGCCGCCAGGATCGAGCTCCAGTCCACGCCGGTGTTGCCGATGAAGTTCTTGATGGCAATCTGGATCGTGTACTTCTTCTGGTCAGACAAAACCAGCAGCGGCAGGATGTAGTCGTTCCAGCGCCACATGAAGCTGAAGATCGTCAGCGTGATGGTGACGTTGGAGCCCAGGGGCAGCATGATGTTGGAGAAGATCTTCCACTCGCTGGCACCGTCGATACGCGCGGCCTCGACCAGAGACAGCGGCAGCGACATATAGTGCTGGCGGTACATGAAGATACCGGTCGTAGTGGTGACAACAGGCAGGATGACGCCCCAGATGTTGTTGTACAGGCCCATGGCGCTGATTACGCTGAACTGGGGGACGGTCAGCGTCTCGCCGGGAATCAAGGTGCCCAGCAGGAACACGCCGAACACGAGGTTGACGTACTTGATCTCAAAGCGGTAGATAGCCAGCGCATAGCCGCACATGGCACTGATGAGCAGTGTGATGAGGGTGCCGACCACAGCCAGAAACAGGCTGTTCTTCACATAGCCCATGAAGCCGCCGTCCAGAACGGACTTATAATGCTCCGCCGTCGGGGTGGAGGGGAACATATGCAGCGGGTAGGTGAACAGCTCGCCGGACGGCTTAAAGGAGCTGAGCACCAGCCAGATAATGGGGAAAATCACGATGATGCCGATTGCCAGAGAAAGAATCGTCATTGGAATGCTGACGTGCTTGTCTTTCATCAGGTTTCACCTCCGTTATTGACCTTGAACTGGGCAAAGGCAATCAGGGCAAAGATGATCATGACAACGGTAGAAATGGCCGAAGCATAACCGTACTGCATCTGGTTGAAGCCCTTGTCGAAGATGTACTGGATAATAAAGGTAGTGCTCAGGCCGGGGCCGCCCTGCGTGATACCTTGGACCAGGGCGTACTCTTTGAGCAGGTTGACAGTGGACAGCAGAACGACCATGAATGTCGTGGGGGCCAGCATCGGAACAGTGATGCGGAAGAAGGCCTGCACACCGCTGGCACCGTCGATGGTAGCAGCCTCATACAGATCATTGGAAATGCTGTTGATACCGCCGATGTAGAGGATCATGTTGAAGCCGATGGACGCCCAAACCGATGCGAACGCGATGACAAAGGTGGCAAGACGCGGGTTCAGCGACCATTCCAGCGCGGTGCCGCCCAGCGAACGGATGATAAAGTTCACGAGGCCGTACTCTTGGCTGAACATCCAGTTGATGGTGATACCAACGACCAGCGCACTCATCAGAACGGGGATATAGACCATCGTGCGGGTCAGGCTTTTGGCAGCAACGCGATTGGAGCATAGCAGCACCGCCACCAGTAGCGGGATGATGACGCGGAACGGCAGCGTGCAGACCGTGTACAGCAGCGTCCGACCCAGGGACAGATAGAACTTGGAGTCTTTAAACAATGTAATGTAGTTTGTCAGACCCACAAAGTCAATGGTTTTCCAACCGTCATAGTTGGTGAAGGAAAAAGCGATGCTGAGCACAAGCGGCACAAGGAAAAAGACACCGAACAAAATGCAGCAGGGCGCACAGAACGCCCAGAATGCGCCGGTGTGCTTCAGCGACGATTTCTTCTTCATATTCATTCCTCCTTTATTCTCTTTGGCCGGGATTCTACCGCCCGGTCTCTTTGATGTGCTTAGTATAGCATTGCAAAAGACGCAAATACCACCGTTTTTTTGCTTGCTTACCCCAAAATGCATTGCATTTTTTGCGCGATTTTGGCAGGTGGCGCAAAATCTGACCGTCGTCTTGGCGAAAACGTACAAATGCAATGCGGCGAAATTGTGCAAACCGTAAAATCGTGCATCCACAGTGAATGTCACTGCGCAAATTGTACATGGATTGTGCAAATTTCAAAGGGATGCAGCGTCAGCGGCAGACTATGCTGCACGGCTTCTTCTCCGGGCAAGGGCTGTTCCATCGGCGTACAGCGCACGGCAGCGGCATCATCCGGCAAGGCCAGCGCCGCGCGGGTGCGGGTGCCCCAGCTCTCGTACAGGCGCAAAATCAGGCCGGAGCCATCCTCGGCTTTCTTCACGGTCTCCAACACGACATTGGGGGCATCTACGCGGAATTGGCTGTACGCGGCGGGCAGTGTGCCCGCGGGCTGGGCAGCCACGGCCAGGGGCAGCGCCGGGGCGTTCAGGTCGTACCCGGCGGGGATGACCCCGCCCTGCCGCCAGTCGCCCAGGTGGGGTAGCAGCGCATAGGTAAAGTCGTGGACCCCCTGGTCGGCGTGGGGGTCCGGGTAGGTGGCGGCCCGCAGGAGCGAGAGCCGCAGCACGCCGTCGTGGATGTCATAGCCGTAGCGGCCGTCATTCAGCAACGCCGCACCGTAGCCCGGCTCGGATAGGTCGGCCCACTTGTGGGCGCAGACCTCGAAGCGGGCCTCGTCCCAGCTGGTGTTGGTGTGAGTGTCCCGGGCAATGCTGCCGAACTGGATGTCATACTGGGCGCGGTCGGCGCAGATATCCACCGGGAACGCGGCTTTCAGCAGCACATGCTGCTCGTGCCAGTCGATGTGGGTGGCAAAGTCGATGCGGCGGCTGTGGGGGTAGAGGGTGATATCCTGCACGAGCTGCGACTGGGAAATGGCGCGTTCCAGATGCAGGCGGCAGCAGACCGGGCTGTTCTCGGCCACGGTCAGGCGGGCCGCGCCGTCCAGCGCAAAGCGGTGGCGGCGATAGTATTTTTCCAGGTTCCAGGCGTCGTACTCATCGGGGCGGTCCTCAAACAGCTGCAGCTCGTTGGCACAATGTCCGTCGGGGATCAGCTCGCGGTCGGCCTCCTTGTCCAGCAGGGCAGTGATCTCGCCGCAGCCGTCGAACACGATGTGATAGAGCGGCGTGTCGATGATGTACCCGCCGTCGTTTTCGGTCACTTCGGCGCAGGGAGCTTTGGGTTCCGCGTCGGCAAAGGGGTAGAAGCGCCAGCCCTTGGCGGGCAGGTTTTGGGCGACAAAGGTCAGCACGCCGTTTTCGGCATGGCAGGGCAGCGGGTGTCCGCCGTCGGTGATGCCCGCCGCCCCGCAGGCGACGCGGACGACGGTGTCCCGGGCAAAGCCCAGCTGGTTGAACACGACCACGCCGGGGCAGTCGGTCTTGACGAGGGCCGCGACGGTGTGCAGCGCGTCATCGGTAATTCTGGCATCTGACGCGAGGATCTCGCCGTACTGCTGCTGCGAGACCTCGTATACCTCGCCCAGAGCCGAACCGGGTAAAATATCGTGGAATTGGTTCAGCAGGGTCAGCTCCCAGTTACGGTGCAGCGCGGCGACGGGGTAGGTGTAGCCGGTGCGCAGGCTTTCGGCCAGGGCGGCGGCGGTCTCGGCTGTCAGGTTGGCAAACTCGGCGGCGCGGTTGGCCCGCTTGTTGCGGCCCTGGCTGGTGAACACGCCGCGGTGGTACTCAAAGTACATCTCGCCGTGCCAGCAGGGCAGGTCGGCCTGCGTCTCGTCAAGGTGCTGCTTCAATTTGTCAAAGTAGGGGGCTGCGTGGGTCAGGCGGGTCTGAGGCGCACCGGGGATGCCCTTCTCCATGCGGCGGTTGATCTCCAGCATTTCAGCGGTCACACCGCCGCCGCCGTCGCCGTAGCCATAGCATTGCAGCACATCCTGGGTCAGCTCCTTGTCCTGAAAGCGCTGCCAGCAGCCCATGACCTGCCTGGGGTTCAGCAGGCCGTTGTAGGTCGTGTTGAAGCTCGGTTTCGGGTTGCGGTCGGGGCGCTTGTCGTAGTCCTTGGTGGAGATAAAGTAGGCCAGTACCTCGGTGCCGTCGATGCCGCGCCAGCGGGTCAGATCGTGTGGCATACAGTTGGTATCGTTCCAGGCCATCTTGGTGGTCATGAACCAGTCCATGCCGCACTGGGCCATAATTTGGGGCAGTGCGCCGCTGAAACCGAAAGCATCCGGCAGCCACAGGATGTGCCCCTGTTTGCCGAATTCCCGACCAAAAAATTCCTGCCCGTGCAGGAATTGGCGGATCAAACTCTCGCCGCTGGCCATGTTGCAGTCGGATTCCAGCCACATACCGCCCTCCGGTTCCCAGTGGCCGTCGGCGACGCGGGCCCGGATCTTCTCAAATAGCGCGGGGCAGTCTTTGCGCACAAAATCATAGAGCTGCGGCTGGCTGGACAGGAACTTGTACTCGGGGTAGCGGTCCATCAGATAGTTGACGGTGGCAAAGCTGCGAATGGCCTTTTCCCGCGTCTGGGCCAGCGTCCAGAGCCAGGCCACATCGATGTGGGTGTGGCCGACACAGTCCACCGTGACCGGTTGCCGCTGGCAGAAGCTCTCGTAAAATTCCTCTTTCATATAGCGGCGGGCGGCGGCGACGCTGGCGTAAAACGCGACGCTGTACGGGTCGCGCAGATCGAGCATATCCAGCGCTTTTTCCAGATACCGCCCGATGGCGATGGCGTTGGTGTCGCCCTCGTCCAGCTGGACAAGCACCTCGTAAGGGGCTTTCAGGTCGTAGTACAGGCCAGTGATCTCATCGTCCCGCACGGCAGTCTCGACTTTTAAAAAGACGTCCTGAGCCGGGGTGTTGCAGTAGGTATACAGTCCCAACTGCCAGGTCTGGCCCTCGGCAGCGGCGGAGGTCAGGTCAAACTCGGTATGGTTGACATCCAGCCCGCAGAGCAGCGCACCATTTAAGTAGGCGAGGAACTGGGGGTTGTTGTTGTTCCAGATATCGGTTGCGCCGGTGGAGACCAGGCAGACAAGGTGACGCCCGGCGCAGCCCGCGGGTGCGGTGATGCCGCCTCGGAAGCAGTAGTGGGCCTCCACGCCGCCGATAGCATCACCGGGGGCAAAGGGTGTCCAGCCGGGGGCTGTGGCCGGGTCCTCCTGCACGGTGTCCCAGCTATGGTAGGGGCAGGATTTTTTGCGCAGCCCCAAAACCGGGGTGCGCCCCTGCAGCGCCAAAGTGCGCAGGGCGTCAAGCACCGGGCGCACCCGGCGGCGGAGTTCAGTGTTTTGCATGGCGGCTCCTTCCTTTTTTATAAGTGTGTGGTAAGGGAAACGGCGTCCAGGGGACTGGCCGCCCTAAGAGGCAGCAAGGTGGGTAACGGTATTGTAGGGGCGCACATTGTTCGCCCGCACCTAGGCAACACCTGTTCAGGCACAGTATAACATCTCAAAACTGTGCAGACAATGCAGTTTTTGCGCGGTAGGGGGCGAATGGTGCGCATTTATTGTTTACGGGGGAAAACGACTGCTTTTTATTAAAATTTGGTTACAGAAACATTGCATTTTTTTCACTGAAAAAATAAGCGCCGGCGCAAAATAAGCGCAACTTAGCATCATTAGAACAAACCATGTGTGAAAAGTGCACAATTTCAGCCGTTTTTCTTGATGCAATTTGCCGGATTGAAAAATCACGACGCAAAAAATGCAATATGCCACAATGCAAATCAGCAAGATAGGCGTAGAGAATCCACCCGCCGCAATGGTACACTATGGATACACCAAGGGAGCTGAAAGCCCAGTTCCCAAGCCCCGGAACGGAGCAAACCGGGTGAGGGCCCGGTGGATATACCCTATTTTTATTTCTACTTTACAGGAGGTAAAACCAACATGAAAAAAGCACTTTCTCTGGCTCTGGCAGCCGCGATGGCGGCTTCTCTGGCAGCCTGCGGCGGTTCTTCCGCTGCATCTACGGCCAGCTCCGCTGCAACAACGGACACCGCAGCTTCCGGCGCCGCTTCTGCCGGCGGCCAGACCCTGAAGGTCATGCTGTCTGAGGAGCCCGGCGAGGGCGATGCATTCGCTACCACCCTGAACAAGTGGGCCGACGAGACCGGCAACACCGTTGACATCATGGTTATCCCCTACGAGGATCAGCTGACCAAGTTCCCCCTGATGGCCAAGAACAACGACCTGCCGGATCTGCTGTCCACCACCCGTCTGGCCCGTCTGTACCCTGATGAGTTCGAGGATCTGGGCCAGTGCATTGACACTTCTATCTTTGAGCCGCAGGCCCTGCAGATCATCAGCCAGAACTACCTGACGGATAAGCTGTCTGTTCTGCCCCAGCAGTTCACCATCACCAACGTATTCTACAACAAGGATGCTTTTGAGGCTGCCGGCCTCGAGTGCCCGACGGTGGACGACCGCTGGACCATGGACGAGGTCTATGAGGCTGCCAAGAAGCTGCAGGATTCCGGCGCTGTCAAGTACGGCATGGCCATGGATGCCTCCCGCGCCCGTTATGACAACCTGATGTACATGAACGGCGGTTCTCTGGTCGAGAAGGACGGCGACTCCTTCAAGGTCGTTGCAGACAGCCAGCAGAACGTTGACACCCTGCAGTCCTTTGTCGATGCCAACAACAGCGGCATCATGCCCAAGGCCATCTGGGCCGGTGGCTCCAGCGACAACCCGGGCGACTACTTCAAGAACGGTGACGTAGGCATCTACTTCTCCGGCTCCTGGAACTATAACCCCTTCGTGCAGGATATCACCAGCTTCAAGTTTGGCGTTATGCCCTCTCCTGTCGGTTCTGCAGGCGGTTCCGCTATTCTGGGCGGTGCCGGTCTGGCCGTTCCCACCAACGCAAAGAACAAGGATCTGGCTCTTGAGTTCCTGAAGTGGTTCTACACCGACAAGAACTTTGCCGATTATCTGGCACTTGATAAAGGCCTGTCCTCTCTGAAATCCGTCACCTATGAGCCCGCTGATCCCGATCAGGCTGCCGACTACAAGGTCCTGCAGGCTGAGGTCGGCCAGACCACCGATGCATTCGCCATCGACGAAAGCTCCGAGTGGCGCAACTACTACGACAACGAGTACCGTGACGCTCTGAAGCAGGCTGTCAACGGCGACCTGACTCCGTCTGACGCTCTGACCGAGTTTGCTACCGCACTGGCTGACAAGGCCGGCTGGGCACACTAATCAACCGAATCAACAGGGGAAGTGATTCCCCAGGGCGAACAGACGCCCCGCCCAAACCGGGCGGGCGTCTGTTGTTTTTTAATAAACCTTTTTTTAATAAAGGAGAAGCCGAAGTATGGCAAACGAATTGCATTTTCCCTTATTTCACGGGTATGTGGACCGCTGGTTGGTCAGCGGCGTGACCGAAACGCCGGTCATCACCAAGCCCACGGCCCTGCACGGTGCCGAAAACGAGAAGCTGAACACCGCCCCCAAGGATAAACCCGGCGAGGAACAGTTCAAGGCCGAGCGCCGCGCCAAGGCCATTGCCTGGCCCGCGCAGCTGGACACCCGGCCCGGCGGGCTGGTGGGCGGCGCGGACAACGCTACCCCCTTTACCGTCTACTGGCCGTTTGACGATATCGGTGTGACCTACGCCTGGGACTGCGAGACCCCTGCCTGCCTGAGCGCATGGGCTTACACCGAGTTGGACGCCGCCGAGGCGGGCAGTGTGCCCTTTGACCTTATCACCTGCGGCGGCGCGGCCCTCTGGCTGAACGGCGAAAAGCTGACCGAAGTGACCCCCTACCACCACAACGAGCCTGTTCCAACGCCGCTGACCCTGCCGCTGCAAAAGGGCCGCAACAAGCTTCTTGTGTTCTTTGACAACTATGCAGAGCGCGATGCTACGATCATTCTGCGCCTGCGCTGGAAGGGCGAGGGCACCGCGCCCGAACAGGTCATCCCGGTGGGGGAGGCCGACGCGGCCCGCCTGGCCGAAGCCGAGCACCTGATGCGCAGCCTGGCGTTCCACCGCAACCACTTTACCGCCGGCCCGGTGCTGCTGGACTACGACGGCGCGGATATCGCCGAGAGCTACCACCTGGCCTTTGTCGGCGGTACCGAGGAAAATGTCAAGGGCGGCGTGCTCTTCCGCCGCGAGGGGGACACCCTCCCCCATGCGAGCCAAATCAGCCTGGGCGACTGCAAGACCTTCCCGCTGGCATTTTTGCTGCTGCAGGTCACGACCGAGGTCGAGGGCATCCGGCTGACCCGACCCATCAGTGTGGAAATTCACACCGAGAGCGTGCTGCCCCGCGCCCTGCCCACCGTGGCCGAGCGCAAGCGCCAGGCGCTGGAGCTGCTGGCCCGCTGGGGCGAGCAGAACACGAACCGCGCACTGGCGATCTTAGCCACCGGCGGCGACACCGCCGAGGCCGAAAAGCTGCTGGCCGTGCAGTCCGACTACATCCGCCGCCGCTTCGACTGCAGTGATTTTTACCTTGTCTACTACCCCTACATCCTGCGCACCTTCGGCAAACGCGGCAGCGGTATTTTGTCCGAAAAGACCGAGAACGAGCTGACCGACTGTCTGCTGGGTTTCCGCTATTGGATCGATGAGCCGGGCAACGACGCCATGTGGTTCTGGAGCGAGAACCACGCCCTGATGTTCCATACCTGCCAGCTGCTGGCGGGCGAGCTGTTCCCCGATGAGGTCTTTACCAACAGCGGGCTGACCGGCCGACAGATGCAGGCCAAGGCCAAGAATATGCTCTACGACTGGTTCGTCACCTTCCGCAAAGAAGGCTTTACCGAGTGGAATTCCAGCCCTTACCTGCCTATTGACACGCTGGGCTTCGGCAGCCTGTATGCCTTTGCCCAGGACCCCGCCATGCGGGAACTGGGCCGCGAGGGAATGGATTTTGCCTACTACCTGCTGGCCGTCCACAGCCAGCAGGGCATCTTCGCCTCGTCGTCGGGCCGCACCTACATCAAGGAGCAGTTCGGCAACTGGTCCAACTGCCCCTCCGGCCTGAGCTGGATCGGCTATGGGTACGGCGTGCCGGGCCACGCGGGCAAGGGTATCACCTCCTACTGCCTGTCTGATTATGAGCCGCCGAAGGAGTTTGCCCAGTGGTTCAGCATCCCCCGGGGCAAGGAAATGATCTGCCAGACGACCCAGGGCAATGACGGCTATGTCGATCTGTACACCTACAAGACCGCCGACTACATGATGACCAGCGCCAACGACTTCCACCCCGGCGAGCCGGGCCATCAGGAGAACCCCTTCCAGCTGACCTTCAACGCCGTGGCGCAGCTGTGGGTCACCCACCCCGGCGAGCGGGTGCTCTTCGGCGCGGCGCGGCCGTCCTACTGGGCGGGCAATGGCACCCTGCCCAAGGTCAACCAGTACAAGGCGTTCGCGGGTCTGATCTATGATATCGCCCCCGAACACCCGGTCGATTTCACCCACCTGTACCTGCCGTCGATGGAGTTTGACCGCTGCGAGGTCGAAGGCAAGTGGGCCTTTGTGCAGCTGGGCAGTGCCTATGCGGCGGTGTATTGCAGCAATGGGATACGGATGCAGGACTTCGGCTCCAACAAGGACCGCGAGTGCATCGCCGAGGGCCGCCGCTGTATCTGGCTGGTGCGTGCCGCGCAGGCAGACGAGTTTGCGGCGTTTGATGATTTCAAGGCCGCCATGCGCGGGGCTGCGCTGGACGCCGATGCCGAGGGCCGCCGCTACCGCTTTGTGGATCCCGTCTACGGCGAACTGCGCTGCCAGTGGGGCGAGACGCTGTATGTAAACGACGCCCCGATGCAGTACAGTGGTTTTGACAATTACGGCAAACTGACGATGCAGGAAAAATAAAAAAGGTGCCTGCCCCGGGAAGGGGCGGCACCAGAAAATGTTACACCTTCGTGCTCCCCGGGGAGGGCTCCTTCTCGTAGGGAATGGCGGTGATGGGGGTGACGATGCCGTTGACGCGGAACTGGGACGGCGAGGTATGGCAGAACTTGTTGAACACCCGGTTGAACTGGGAAAAACTCGTAAAGCCGCAGCTCGTCGTGATATCGGCAATTTTCATGTCGGTGTACAGCAACAGCTGCTGGGCGTTGCGCACCCGGGTGATCTGGATGTAGTTGATGAGCGAGAACCCTGTCACCCGGCGGAACTGGTGCGACAAATAGTACGGACTTATGAAGAATTTCTCCGCCAGATATTCCAGTGAAAGCTCGCTGGCGTAGTGCCGGTGGATGTAGCTGGTCACGGCGTAGACCTTCTGGGTGATAGAATCGCTGAGCTCCTGCGACTTGTAGCTGCTCTCGCCCACGTGCTGGGCCACGGTGGCCAGAAATTGCAGGAAATGGCAGTGGATGAACTGCTGCGTCAGCGGAGTCATCGGCTGCTTGCCCAGTGTGAAGATCGCGTTCAGGTGCGAGAATGCCTGAGCCCGTGTCTCGCCGGTAAAGCGGTAGATGGGCACCTCGGCCCCGAAAGGCTGTAAACAGCTTTGCAGCATTTCGTGCAGCGCAGGGGAATCATCCGGCACGCGGAAGTTGATGATCAGCCGTCGGCAATCGCCGCCCGCCGTATACTCGGTCTTGTGCAGCAGGGAAGGGCGCAGCAATACGATATCATAGGGCTGCAGGGTGTAATAGTCGCCCTCGATGATATGTGATGCACGGCCGCTTAACAGAATGTGTATCTCGTGAAACTGGTGGAAATGCTGGAAACTCATGTTGATCTTGAACGACCGCGAATCGTAGTCGAACAGGTAAAACAGCGGCGAATCCAGGTCGTTGATCGAAATCATGTACCCCTGATTGTACAGTAATGCATCGTCCAGATACATAGGCAACCTCCGTCAAAAATGTTCCTGTCTCTATTATACTCGCACTCGCAAAAAGTGCAATGTATTTCAACGACAAAGACAAAATCAGAGTGGTTTTTGCCTTTGTTCCTATGCTATACTTTAGGCAAGTTCGAACGTTATGTCTACCTATTATAATAAAAAAGGAGAAAACCACCATGCAGAAAGCTGATATTGAAAACAAACTGGAGCTTTGCATTGAGAGCTTCAAATCTGTCCTGTATGAAAGGGACGAGACCTTCCTGGAGAACATGGCAAAATCCAACATGGATCAGGGCAACCTGGCCCGCTATATGCTGTGGGAGTGGACCCAGGGCGTGGGCCTGTACGGCCTGTGGAAGCTGTTTGAGAAAAAGCACGACCAGCGCTGCCTGGATGTGCTGACCGAGTACTACGACGCCCGCATTGCCGAGGGCCTGCCCAGCAAGAACATCAACACGATGGCCCCCATTTTTGCCCTGAGCTACCTGTACGAGTACACCAAGAATGAAAAGTACGGCGATATCTGCAAAGAGTGGGCCGAGTGGGCCATGCACGGCCTGGCCCGCGCGGGCGAGGGCGGCTTCCAGCATGTCACATCGGATCGCGTCAACGATGGCGAGCTGTGGGACGATACGCTGTTCATGGCTGTGCTGCCGCTGGCCAATATCGGCCGCATCCTGGGCCGCCAGGACTACATTGACGAGGCTGTCTACCAGTACCTTGTCCACACCAAATATCTGGCTGACAAAAAGACCGGTCTGTGGTATCATGGTTTCTGCTTTGATGGTTGCCATAACTTTGCCGAGGCTTTCTGGGGCCGCGGCAACAGCTGGGTGACGGCTGCCATCCCCCTGCTGCTGGAAATCGTCCCCGTGGGCAACCCCGACCGCCGCATCCTTGAGAACGCGCTGCTGCGCCAGATCGAGAGCCTGGCCAAATACCAGGACGAGGGCGGTATGTGGCACACCCTGATCGACGACCCGACCTCCTACCTGGAGGCCAGCGCCACCAGCGGCTTCGGCTTCGGCATCCTGAAAGCCGTCGAGCAGGGCATCGTACCCGAAAGCTACCGCGCCAATGCCATGCGCGCCTTGCAGCCTGTGTTGGACTGCATCGATGAAAAGGGCGTTGTGCAGCAGGTGTCCTACGGCACCCCGATGGGCCGCGAGAGCAAGGACTTCTACAAGCAGATCCCCCTGCACCCGATGCCCTACGGCCAGGCCATGGCAATTTTGTTCCTGATGGAAGCTGAGGCCCAGGTCTGATGACAAAAAAATGGAGCAGCCGCCTTACCTTCTTTGCCTTTGTGGTGCTCATGGTGGGGCTTGGCAGCAATGACAGCCTGCGCGGAATTTTTTCCACGATCTTCCAAGAGCATTTCTCCCTGACGACGACCCAGCTGGGGCTGATCGTCACGGCAAGCTACATCGGCAACCTGGTGTTTTTGCTGGTGGGCGGCAACCTGAGCACCCGCTTTTCCAAAAAGCGCGTGCTGCAGGTGCTGATTCTGATTTGGATGGTAGCCCTGGCGCTGTTTGCCTTTACCAGCAATTACACGGTGCTGCTCATCGGCATGGCGCTGGCGCTGGGTTCTTCCACCTTATTGAATACCACGATGAACCTCATCACGCCGCTGCTGTTTGCCACAGCGCCGGGGTTCTTCGTCAACTTCCTGTTCTTCACTCAGGAAATCGGCACCAGCGGCAGCCAGTATATTTTGGGCAGCCACGCCGACGGCTTTGCCTTCTGGCAGCACACAAATCTGGTGCTGCTGATCCTGGGCGCGGTGGCCTTTGCGCTGCTGCTCTTCTGCAATGTGCCGGAGGAAGCCGCCGACCCGGCGGATACCCCGGCACAAAAGGGCGGCTATGACTGGCGTATCATCGTGCCCTATGTGCTGGTGTTCGGGTTCTACTTTATCGCCGAGCACGGCGTCATGAACTGGATGGTCGCCTACGGCGTAGACGGTCTGGGCCTGCCCCAGGCCTCGGCGGCCAAGTATCTTTCGGTGTTCTTTGGCGGCATGATGATCGGGCGGCTCTGCCTGTCCCCGCTGGTGGATAAGCTGGGGGCCCTCAAAAGCCTGGCGGCTTTCGGCGGCGTGTCCTGTGTGCTGTATCTGATCGGCTCGCTGGGCGGCGCGGTGACTATGCCCGTCTGGGCCATCAGCGGCTTGTCCTTCTCCATTTTGTACCCCACGCTGGTCATGAGCATCCGGCTCTATTTCCCGGCGCAGCAGGTCTCCGGCGCGGCGGGCACGATTTTAAGTATCGCGTCGCTGGCGGATATCCTGTTCAACGTCGGTTTTGGCAAGCTGGTGGATATGGCGGGCTATGCCGTCAGCATCCGGGTCCTCCCGCTGTCCGTGCTGGCATTTTTCATCGTGTTTATGCTGTTTACGAAATTCTGCAAGCCGACGCAGAAATTGAAATAAAGTGAAAAAAGCGAGGTAGATTATGCGTTATTGTATCGGGATCGATCTGGGCGGCACCAACATCGCAGGCGGCATTGCTGACCTGGACGGGAAACTGCTGCTGACCGACAGCATCAAGACCGGGCTGCCCTGCCCGGCGTCGGACATCGCCGACCGTATCGCGCTGCTCTGCCGCCGCATGGCGATTGCCCTGGGTCTGGCCCTGAGTGATGCCGCCTGGGTGGGCATCGGTGCGCCCGGCAGCGTCGATGTGGACACCGGCACCGTGCTGTATGCCAACAATCTGGAATTTGACAACGTCCCGCTGGGCCAGATGATCCACGAGCGCACCGGCCTGCCCGTCTTTGTGGATAACGACGCCAACGTTGCCGCCTGGGGCGAGTACTGCGCGGGTGCAGGCAAAGGGAGCAGTAGCATGGTCATGGTCACGCTGGGCACCGGTGTCGGCGGCGGCGTAGTGCTGAACGGCAAGCTGCTGACCGGCTGCAACGGCGCAGCGGCTGAGCTGGGCCACTTTGTGATTGATATGCACGGGAAAGAGTGCAACTGCGGCATGCGCGGCTGCTTTGAGCAGTACGGCAGCGTCACGGCGCTCATCTGTCAGGCGCGGGAGGCCATGGCCGCCCATAAGGAGAGCAAGCTTTGGGCGCTGGCGGAAAACGAGGAAGCCAACGTCAACGGCAAGGTCATCCTGGCTGCCTACGACGCGGGCGACGAGACCGCCGTGCAGGTGGTCAACACCTATGTACACTACCTCTGTGTCGGCGTGACGAGCATCATCAACATCTTCCAGCCCGAGGTGCTCTGCCTGGGCGGCGGCATCAGCCGCCGCAGCGACGTACTGGTCGAGCCGATCCGGGCGTTCAATGCCGCACACGGCTATGGCCGCAGCTGCCCCAAGCAGCCCCGCATCATGTCGGCCGAACTGTTCGGCGACGCGGGCATCATCGGCGCGGCCCTGCTGGGCAAAGGCAAATAAGGAGAGCGGACCTATGCGCAAACACTATGAACGTATCCTGCACGACAGCGAAAGCCGCGTGCAGCGCTATCTCGATATCCAGATTTTGGACGAGAACAGCCCCTTCTGCGGCGGTTTCCCCAAGGCGGACAGCCTAGCCGAGCCGAAAACGGCCATCTACCGCGCCACGACAATGACGGCCTGCTACCTGAACCCAGAGAGCCGTTACTACCTGGACACCGAGCTGGGCCGCCGCCTGGCACTGGCGCTGGCTTTTGTGCGCCGCTCCCAGCGGCCCGGCGGCTACTTTGACCTCATCAACTGCAACTTCTTCTCCGGCCCGGATACGGCTTTCTGCACCAAGCGGCTGCTGCCCGCCTACGTCTACCTGTGTAAGGTCGTGGACGGCGCACTGCCCGCCGCGCCCGAAGCCAAGGCCGCTGCCGCAGAGCTGAAGCCTAAGTATGAGGCCATCATCCGTGATGCCGCCGACGCCCTGTGCCACTGCGGTTTCCACACCCCGAACCACCGCTGGGCCATCGCGTCGGTGCTGATGCTCTGCGCCAAGCTGTTTGATAAGCCCGAATGCCGCACCGCCGCCAAGGCCATCCTGAAAGAAGGCAACGACTGCAACGAGGACGGCGAGTACGCCGAGCGTTCGGCCGGCAACTACAACCGCATCAACAACGATGCCATGATCATGCTGGCCGTGGCCACCGGTGACGAGAGCTACTATGCGCCGGTGCTGCGCAACCTGGAAATGATGCTGACCTACATCGACCCCGACGACAGCATTTTTACCAACAACTCCACCCGCTGGGACATGGGCAAAAAGATCTACCCGCGGGAGTATTATCTTGAATACCTCTACATGGGCTATACCTGCCGCAAGCCCGAACTGCTGGATGCCGCCAACGCCATTATGCAGATGGTGGAGCGCCACGCCCTGCGCAGCTTTGACTGCCTCATCAACCTGATGCTGCTGCCCGAACTGGCCGCACTGGAGCACGAGGGCAGCGCAACCCCGACGAACTACCACAAATATTACGAAGGGTCGGGCATTGTGCGCTGCCGCCGCGGAAGCTGGTCCTACACGATCTTGAACAACAGCCCGAGCTTTTTGTTCTTCCAGCACGGCGACTTCACGCTGACCGTGCGCATCGGCGCAAGCTTCTGTGAGCACCGCAACTTTGTCCCCGCAACCTTGGCCCCTAAGGACGGCGGCTATGCCCTGCACCAGACCATGACAGGCTGGTATTACCTGCCCTTTGCCGAAAAGCCCGCCACCAGCGATTGGTGGCAGATGGACAACGCCCACCGCGAAAAGCTCTACGGCCCCGACATGGTGTTTGACGTGCAGGTGAACGAGGTCGAAAACGGCCTGGACATCCACATCGTCAACTCCGGCATTGACCGCGCTCCGCTGCGGGTGGAGCTGGCCTTCAACGCGGGCTGCCGCGTCGAGAACGAGCATTTCATGCTCGAGGGCAATGACGGCGGCGGCATCGTCGTCAAGGACGGAACACTGGTCGCATCCAAGGGCGTGAACGGTATTTCTGTCGGCCCCTGCTTTGCCGAGCATAACTACACCGCCGGAAAAGAGGGCAGCATGGGCCGGATGGAAGGATGCTTTACCGCCTACCTGACCGCATACAGCACCTTTGACCGCACGATCTCTCTGCGTGCATTGCCCAGCAGCTACGATCAGGCGTGAATCAGATGGAGTCGTAACCAGTGGTGTGACAGACAAAACAGCGTCAAATAATAAAAGGACATCCGTGGGTAATGTGGATGTCCTTTTTTCCTGTCGGGAGCGGATCGCTCACGACAGAAATTCTATTTAGTTGTCCAATTTTAAGGTAAAGGAGATTCATATGAATATTCTCAAATTGACTCCCAGCTGCAAGGATTACCTGTGGGGCGGCAGCCGCCTGCGCAGTGACTTTGGCATCAAGAGCGATCTGAACCCGCTGGCGGAGGCGTGGGTGCTTTCCTGCCACCCGGACGGCCCCAGCTATCTGCCGGACGGCACCACCCTTGCAGAATACATTGCAGCGCACCCGGGCTGCCTTGGCACCGACTGCGAGAAGTTTGAGCAGTTCCCAATTCTGATAAAATTCATTGATGCCAAGAACAATCTGTCCATTCAGGTGCATCCGTCCAACGAATATGCGCTAAAAAATGAGCACCAGTACGGGAAAACGGAAATGTGGTATGTGCTGGACTGCGAGCCGGGTGCTTATCTGTATTATGGCTTTGACCGTGAGATTTCCAAAGAGGAATTTCAGGAGCGCATCAAGAACAACACCCTGACCGAAGTACTGAACGCGGTTCCGGTACATAAGGGGGATTGCTTCTTTATCCCGTCAGGCACGCTGCACGCCATCTGTAAGGGCATTGTAATTGCGGAAGTCCAGCAAAACTCCAACGTGACCTACCGTGTGTACGATTACGGCCGCGTGGGGGCGGACGGCAAGCCCCGCGCCCTGCACGTGGAGAAGGCGCTGGACGTGACCCTGCGCACTCTGCCCGTCAAGCATGACTTTGGCAGCCATCTGGCCCAGTGTGAGTATTTCACCGTGGATGCCAGGAACGGCGCGTTTGAGGGCACAGCGGACGAGAAGAGCTTTGTCTCGCTGCTCATCACAGATGGCGAGGGTGAGCTGATCTGTGGCGGTGAAACCGTGGCCGTCAAGAAAGGCGACAGCTTCTTCCTGCCCGCAGGCAGCGGCAACTATACCGTACACGGTACCTGTCAGACCTTGTCTACAAGAGTGTGAAATAAGGCTGTGAAATAGTAAGCAGGAAGATACAATCGTAAGAAAGCCAAATGTATTAATATTGCATTGTTAGAGCCAACTCCAGACGACCTTGTAAACTTTTTTGACGATTTAGCACACAATGACACGCTAGAGCCATATCCTACACCTGAAGAAACTACAGTATGCGCATCTATTTAGAACCCGTGAATCTCCGTCAGTGGAACCTGTTCGATAATGTAAGTGGCTCCGGCCATGTAGAGTGTTTTCTTGCCACTCGTGATATGCGGCTTGGGGACATCGTAATTCTGCATGTCGGCAAACAGGACCCCGCGCATGAGAGTGGCGTGTATGCCTACGGCACGGTCATTTATGGTCCGTATATTCTCGAAAATCGTCCCGCTGAATACTGCAACAACAAATTGACCGTGGATGTTCTTATAGACCATATCGTATATGACACACCCATCATCACCCACGAGCAATGTAAGAGATACACCGGCCAGTATAGAAATGTTCACGCCATGGCAGATTCTTTCAATGACAATTAGAAAGTCACTCTGGGTATCCAGTAATACTCCACAAAATGAAAAAGCGCTCACCGTGAAAGGTGGGCGCTTTTCTCTTTCTTAATCTGTACTTATAAAAGGTATATCACATCAGCATATCGAACAGTCCAATCATCAGAGGCATCGTCATGATGGAAAGTAGCGTACTCAGAACATACAATGCACTTGAGTGCGCCGCATCACGATTGTAGAGTTGCGCCATTGAGGTGACTGTCGCACAAGACGGCGTAATAGCCGATAGATAGACTGTCATTAAAATTGCTTTACCATCTGCAATCCAGTCAGATGCGTGGAACACGCGAAGTAGCAGCAGAACAATGATAGGAACTACAATCAGACGAAGTGCAACGGGAAGATAGTTGCGCGGTGAGCAGAAGACTTTCTTTAACGGTACTTCCGCAATCGCCATACCGGCCAGCAGCATCCCCATAGGCCCTATCATAGCACCTACGCTGCTGAGCGTACTCACAATAGGCGAGGGCAGCGAGATATGCAGAAGGTACAAGAGCGCACCGGCGACAATCGCAATCAGGTTGACATTGGTCAGAATCTTCTTCCATTCGAGTTTTGCGCCTTCTTGCAGGCAGGCACTTGCGTGCGTCCAGAGAAGAATCAGCTGAACAATGACGAAAGCGCAGGAATACACGACATATTCCTCGCCGAGCAAAGCCTGAACCAGAGGGATGACGAGCGCAGCTGCATTGCTGTATATGAAGATATCATATGCAGCTAGTCTTGGAACAACACAACTGAACGAAACGCAAAAGAGCAACATAATTAATTATCTACCCTCATTTTCATCAATATCCGTCAGGGAGCCTGGATCGGCTGAGCAGCTAACCAAGATATTGCATAGAGAAATTCAGGTTGTTTTGGATCCGGTCTTCTTGCTAGATAGAGACGAGTGGAGAAAGCTAAGCCGACCGGTTAGTGTTGATTCTAATTATTTGTTTTTGTATTTTTTACAGGAAAATGAAAAATTGTTGGAATGTGCAAAAAAATATGCTGAAGAAAACGGCTTAAAAATTTACGAAGTCCATCCAACGCTAGCAACGAGACATAACGGATGCAAACGTTTGGAGAATGTTGGCCCGAAGGAATTTATATGGCTGATTGAAAATGCGTCATGTGTATGTACAAACTCTTTTCATGCAACAGCCTTCAGCACAATTTTCAGAAAAAAATTAATTCATATTCCGAATAGCAAATCTCCAGAAAGGACAACTTCTTTGTTAGAACGAGTAGGTATAGAATTGAAAACTGACAAAGAGTTTCCTTTTTATGATATCAGTTTATGTGATGACACAAATCTAAATTTTGAGATAGAGAAGTCGAAGAAATTCTTGGATGCAGTGATGGAGAGTGAACAATATGGCAATTAAAGTTACAACAATGATAGGGGACAATTACGGATCTGCATTACAAGCCTATGCCCTTCAACAGGTAATAAAAGAAATCGGGGGGGAGGTCAAGTGTTGTTAATCTGCGTCCTAAGAGCTATGTTGTGCGCTTCTTGAGAACATACCTTATCCCAACAAAATACGATGGAATAAGAAAAAAACTAAAAAAAGCAAAATCTGATTATAAGAACAGAGTCAAACGTAAAAAAGTTCATGAGTTCTATAATAAATATATTGAAATGGAGATTTATAGAACTTTAGACGAATTACAGAATGTGAGTGGTTCGCAGATTACATTTATATGTGGTAGTGATCAGATTTGGAATCCGCAGTTTCAGCCAAATAGATTGTTCTACTTGGATTTTCCATCACAACTAAAAATAAAAAAATATAGTTATGCGGCAAGCCTTGCTGTTTCTTCCATGTCTGAGGAGCAAAAAGCGTACTATAGACAGAAGTTAGATGGATTTGAAACTATTTCCGTAAGAGAAAAAACAGGAAAACGGTTGCTTGAAGAAGCAACGGATAAATCGGTTCGGGTTGATGTGGATCCTGTACTTCTGCTTGATACGGAAAAGTGGAAAAATGTAATGAGCTCGCGCTTTAATGGCAAGAAATATATGCTGCTATATATGTTGAGACCAATGCCAGAACTTTTAGAGTTTGCGAAGAATGTTGCACACAAGAAGAATCTCGATCTTCTATACATCGGAGACTATTTTATTGATGATAATGATGTTGAGTCTTGCCATGATGCAGGAGTCGAAGACTTTTTGAGCGCTATCTATTCGGCAGAATATATTATTACAAATTCATTCCATGCTACGGTATTTTCAATTCTTTTCAAAAAGATGTTTTGTAGTTATGCGGTGAGCCGAACAGGAACGAGAGTGCGAGATTTTTTACAGGATGTTGGTTTACAGAAGTGCCAACTTGAGAACTTTAATAGTGCGCAGTTTGAATTCTATAGTGAGATGGATTGGAATGCAGTATTTGCGCATGTTGCAAGTCAACGAGAAACATCAATGAAGTATGTTGAGCAGATTGTCAGACAGGATAAGTAATGCAAGCAGTTTACATATCCTGAAAATATTGAAGAAAGGTGGTTTTCAGAAATATGTATTTGAACAGCCATATTGCTAGTGAATGCTGTGGTTGTACGGCTTGTGAACAAATTTGTCCGAAGAAGTGCATATCCATGCAAAAGAATCCTGAAGGCTTTTTATATCCGATTGTTGATGAGATAAGTTGTGTTAAGTGTGGTCTATGCAATAAGGTGTGTCCGATTGAAAATCATCAGCGCAAAGAACAAGAAGATATATGCTACTATGGATGGCACAAAAATGAAGAAATTCGTAAGCTAAGTACATCGGGTGCAGCATTTATAGGGATTGCGCAGGTGTGTAAGAAAAACGGATTTAAACATTTTTATGGTGCAGCTTATAATGACAGCTTGCAGGTCCAACATATTGATGTTCCAGATTTCAATAATCCGGAATTGCTTCGGTGTAGCAAATATACTCAGAGCGATATGACCAATGTCTACTCTGAAGTGAAAAGAAATTTATTAAAAGGGGAAAAGGTTCTTTTTTCTGGAACGCCGTGTCAAGTAGATGGGTTAAAAAGATTCCTTGGAAAATATAATGAACAAGATTTAATGTTGATTGCATTGGTTTGCCATGGCGTTTCAAGTCCGGTAGCATTCGCAAGGTATTTACAAGAAGTTGAAAAAGAAAACAATTCCTCGGTGCTTGGAGTTCGGTTCAGGGATAAACGCATAAGCAATGGAACTTTGTCGCATAGGTTTACAACGCTGACATTAAAAGATGGCAGAGAAATTTCGTCAACAGACGATTTGTATACAGCAGCTTTTGGAATCGGTGTGATGGATCGAGAAAGCTGCTATTGTTGCCCGTATGCTTCTCCTAGTGGAGCGGGCGATGTTACAATTGGTGACTTTTGGGGCATTGAGAAGACGGTTCCTCATTTGAGTTCGGAAATATCAAAAGGCATTTCACTGATTATTCCGCATACAGAAAAGGCAGTGAATCTGATGACTGAGTTGTCGGAATTTATGCTACTGGAAAAGATTCCACTCAAAAGTGCAGTAAATGATCGTCAAAGGCAGCTTCAAATGCCGATTGAAAGACCTAAAATGAGGGACACTTTTTTGCGAAGTGTTTTGGTTGAGCATAGAAAATTCAAACGCGAAGCTCAAAATGCAGTCTTGGTTTGGAAGATAAATGGATATAAAAAAAGGGTTGTTAATAAGTTAAATAAAGTTTTCGGAAGGAACAAGGTTAAAAGTTGAAATGAAGCGTGAAGAAAAGAAATTGATGAAGAATACATTGCTTCTGATGCTTGGAAATTTTTCATCGAAGCTACTAGTTTTCTTGATGGTTCCGCTTTATACATCGGTGCTATCTACTTCAGAGTATGCAACATCGGATTTGTTGACAACTACTATTAATCTTCTGTATCCATTTGCCACACTTATGATAAGTACGGCAGTTATGCGGTTTTGCTTAGATAAATGTAATGACACAAAACAGTTACTAAGCATAGGAATTTGGATTGAAGCAATCGGAATATTTCTTGTTGCACTAGGTTCACTATTCTTTTTTAATACGGGCGATTTACAAGGCTATAGAGGGTATTTTCTAGCCGGGTTTGCAGGATATTCATATTATACATTATTAATGGAATATGCAAAAGGTAGTGAAAAAGTTGGGATGTACTCTTTTGCAGGAGTATGTAATACAATTGCTTTGATTTCTTGCAATATTATTTTTCTCCTTCGGCTTGGATTGGGAATCAAAGGATATCTCCTGGCAATGGTATCTGCTTACTGGGTAACGATTATCGTATTATTTTTTGGATGTAAGGCGTGGAAAGATATTGTTCTTCCTGCTAGAATCCAAAAGCAATATGTTAAAGAAATGCTGACATATTCGATACCCCTAATGCCAAATTCCATAAGTTGGTGGATTAGCAATTCCTCTGACAGATATATCATGAATATTTTCCGTGGGCTTAATGAGCTTGGAATTTATTCGGTTTCATATAAAATTCCATCTATCATGGCGACAATTTCTGCAATCTTGATTAGTGCGTGGGAGATGTCTGCTGTAGATGACTTTGGAAGTGAAAAAAGCAGACGCTTCTTCTCAAAAATATATGATTTATGGGTACACACATATATTATTGTGTGCGCTGGATTGATATTTTTCGTTAAAGTACTAGCCTATATCTTGTTCCAAAAAGAATTTTTTATTGCATGGAAATTTGTCCCAATCCTCCTTTTTGCAAGTGTATTTAGTGGCTTGAGTTCATTTTTGGGAACGGTTTTTACCGCTGCCAAGAATACGAAATCGGTTTTTGTAACCACAATGGCGGGAGCGGGAATTAACATCGCTTTGAATTTTGTGCTAATTCCAGTTTGGGGAGGATATGGAGCAGCAGTGGCAACTGCAATCGGTTATTTAACAACATTCTTCGCTAGACTTGTTGGTGCGAATCGGATTATTAAGTTTGAGGTTGATTACAAGAAACACTTTATAAAGATGGGGTTACTCTTCTTTATGGTTGTCTTAAGTTGCTTGGATTCAGTATTTAATTATGTGCTTGGGATAACGATTCTCTTTATAGAAAGAGAATTCATTGTGAATATAATCAAATCAACTCTTGAGAAATTTTTAAAGAGGAAAGTTTAAGATGAAAACAGTAATAATGGCCGGTGGCAAGGGAACACGGATTTCCTCTGTTGCCAGCGACATTCCCAAGCCAATGATAAAAATTGAGGGCAAGCCTGTTCTGGAACATGAGCTGGAATGCCTGCGTGACCAAGGGTTCACCGACATTATTCTGACTGTTTCTCATCTGGGAAACATCATCATGGATTACTTTGGGGACGGATCTGGAATTTCCCCTGTGACAGGAAAGCCCTTTGGTGTCCATATTGAGTTTTATTTTGAAAAGGAGCCGCTCGGCAATGCTGGCGCGCTTTTCAAAATCAAGGACAAGCTGACCTCGGACTTCCTCCTGCTGAATGCAGATGCTGTGTTTGATGTGGACTTCAATCGCTTTGTTGCATTTCACAGGGAACATGGTGGTTTGGTTACGCTCTTTACACATCCGAACAGTCATCCGTATGACAGCGGCTTGATCATTGCAGATAAGTCTGGCGCTGTGGAAAAGTGGCTGGCGAAGGAAGACGAACGCCCTGAATACTATCGCAACCGTGTGAATGCGGGGCTCCATGTAATCAATCCCGCCGCTCTTGAACTATCCGGGATTGACGCAAATAAGGTCGGCACGATGGGCGAGAACGGAAAACCAATAAAGGCGGATTTGGATCGTCAGTTGCTCAAGCCACTTGCAGGAACCGGGAAAATGTTCTGCTATGATAGCCCAGAGTATGTGAAGGACATGGGTACGCCTGAACGCTATTACTCTGTATGCGAGGATTACAGGACTGGTCGTGTTTCTGGTAAGAATCTGAAGAACAAGCAGAAAGCGGTGTTCCTTGATCGGGACGGCACTATCAATAAATATGTGGGTTTCCTTCGGAACATAGACGAGTTTGAACTGATAGACGGCGTTGCAGATGCGATCAAAAAAATCAACGCCTCCGGTTATCTAGCAATTGTTGTTACGAATCAGCCTGTGATTGCCCGTGGGGAAGTGTCCTTTGAAGAACTCGAAGTGATTCACAACAAGATGGAGACACTTCTGGGAATAGAAGGAGCTTATTTGGATGCCATCTACTTCTGCCCACACCATCCGCATAAGGGATATGAAGGGGAGCGTCCAGAACTGAAGTTTGACTGTGATTGCCGCAAACCGAAACCTGGAATGCTGCTGAATGCAGCACGGGACTTTAACATTGAACTGTCGCAGTCTTGGATGATTGGCGATGGGGAAAATGATATCAAGGCGGGTCAGAATGCCGGATGTCAGACTGCTTTGATTGGCTCGGAGTCCTGCGGGCAAACTGTGACGGTATCGTCTTTGAAGGACTTTGTAGAACAGTACCTGAAATAAGAGGGGGAGTACGACTATGCGCGAACTTGATAACCGACTGATGAGACATATCGACTTGTTGGTAGAACGATACGCTTCTTTAGAATCGGCAAGGAATGATATTGTTGCTGCATACCTTTTGCTGGAAGAGTCATATGATTACTTCCTATTAGGAACACTGTAAATACAAGGCTTTTCGGAGCCTACAA
>ERZ1673700.1338-NODE-1338-length-25103-cov-13.962352_pt1 | contig 25103 bp, 20 predicted proteins | sample MGYA00580230_ERZ1673700 | MGnify/ENA primary metagenome ERZ1673700 (study PRJEB41218, sample SAMN15661782) | gut metagenome | host: Homo sapiens | place: Canada: London | collected 2015-08-20/2019-03-30 | study: EMG produced TPA metagenomics assembly of...
TGAAGAAATCCGTTTTAATGTTCTCTTTGCTTTCCGGAACGGCTCTTATGTTCCCTAAGCTAACCATTGCCTCCGGCTTACCTGCACTTACACACACATACACACCCGAACCGAAGCCCGCCTTTCAGTTTGAACAACCCGACAAAGCCTTTAAGACCGCCGCCGTCTGTTTCCTCGGCGCCGAAAACTGCGGCGACGCCGGCTTCGGATCCATGGGCGGAGACGACGGCTATAAAGTCGATACCGAAGCTCAGTGTAAGAATGAAGGTTTTGTCAGTTCCTGTTCAACAGGATACTGCATGGACAAATCATGCCCATATAATCCTAATTACGGAAACTGCTTAAAAGAAAACTGTCCCGGCAACTCGTCAACAATCTGTACCGGCGCCATAGCCGGCCAGAATGCCTGCGGCGAAAACTGCAAAAAATGCTGTGACGATTCCTGTCCGGTCGGTTCCAAAAATTATACCGGTTCCTTTGCTTCAAAAACGGAATGCGGAAACAACTGCTACAACTGCAACACAGCCTGCCCAAGCGGCAGTCTAGCTTATTCGGGGGATATAGTATCCTATAACGAGTGCGGACAAGCCTGTCGAAGCTGTAACACCTCATGTCCTTCGGGAACTTCAACCTCAAATCCCGGAGGATGCGGCGGCTCCACAAGTGACGAATGCAACACCAAAACCTGTTACTATCCTTTTCAAGCTTGTTGCGACAATTCCTGCGAAGGCGAAAAGAGCGGACAATGCCCCAGCGGTTACAGAGAATGGACGTCTACCGACGGCTGCGGCAATACCTGCTACAATTGCAGCTGCGACTTGTCTTATTGCGTTTCCGACTGCGAGGAAGATTCAAGAGGCGCCACGCTCAGACTAAAATACAAAACCTGTACCATGAGCAATTGGGAAGCTACCAGTACAACCCACTATATTTTCAGGTCAATGGGCGGTTATTGCGTTAACGTAACCGGCGGCCGATGTATGTATGACGGCAGCTACTGGTGCAGCTGTTAGAAAAAATTTTAATCTCCAACCAGCTTTTCAATGTCGCTGACATAGGTAACATCCCAGAGGGTTTCGGCGGAAGGCGCTTCGACCAGCGTGGTATAATCCTCATGTTCCATAAAAACCGGACGGAGATCGGCGTTTTCCGGCACAAGGTCGGCAACGCCGTACAAGGCTTTGCTCCATATGACCGGGTTATGCTTAACGCCTTTCCAGGAAGCGATGCAAAGCTGTTTTTCCTGTCCCTTGTTATAAGAAGCAATCATTTTATCGATAAATCCGGCATCGACATTCGGCATATCCGCAGGCAGCAGCAAAGCGCCGTCACAGAAAGCCGGGACCGATTTAAGCCCCAAATTCAGCGACGTTTTAACACCGGCACGGTAAGCGGGGTTGTAAATGACGTTGACGTCAATGTCTTCCAGAAATTCTTCCATTGCTGCGGCCTGATTGCCGGTAACGACAAAAACAGGGTTGGCCTTTGATTTAATGGCGGCCTCCACCGCCTTGAGAAACAGAGGCTTGCCCTCTTTGGTTTCAGCCATAAGCTTGTTGCGTCCGGCCCGGCTGCCAACGCCGGCGGCAAGGATAACGGCGGCAATGCCCGCTTTGCCCTTGGACTGGTTTTGACCGGCAGCAACCAGATTTTCCCTTTCGGCAGGTGTCAACGTACCTCCCGAAGGAAGCAGAACATTCTGCGGACGAGCAAAGTCGTATTCGTTTATCTTGTCATTGATAACAGCCAGTTTAATATAATGAACGGCCAAGGGTGACTCCGTCACGTCAAAACGAAACGGCAGGCTGATGATTTTCTGCCCGCGTTTATGCGCGATAATCAAATCGGAAGCTCCCACCTGGGGAATCGTCAGATTGACGATTTCGTCCGCAAAACTGCGAACGGCAGAGGGAATAACGTCATCTTTATAATTGCTTTTCAGCCCGGGCAAAATGAAAATCACGTCGTTTTTATCGGCAACAGCCTTCTCGACGGCATCGGCCACGGCTTCAACTGTATGCGGCGCGTAATATTCGGCATGATAATCAAGCTGAAGGTCGGGAAAATTTTCAACCAACTTGCGTACAACCCCGGTAAAATGAGCGGTTTCGGCCGCGTCATTATAAAAATTGGTATAAATCAGAGCGGTTTTGCGCGGGCTTTGTTCGGCCACCTGCAACAAATCGACGTTTCCGGACAGGCTGAACAAAATATTGTCCACCGCGGCCTGCTCGGCCAGTGGCGTCGTAAGTTCCAGCAGGGCAATAACTTCGCCGGCAGCAACATAGCCGTAGGGCGGCACGGTGTTTAAAATCAGGTTATGCGACTGGCGGTTAAATTTGGCAACCCGGTCGTCGGCGCAAAGAAAAACACCGTCAACCGAAGCGGTTATCTTGCAAATACCGTCGCCGCTGACGACATAAGCGGTATTTTTGCCGCAGAGTTTGGCCGCGACGACGCCGAGCGCCGCTTCCAGCGTCAGGTCGTTTTCATCCATAACCGCGCCATAAACCGTGGCTATGCCGCTAAGCTTGAGCTGGATTATATCTTCCTCATTCAGGGTGCGTCCTTTTTCCAAGACCATTCCGTCTAAGCGGATTTCTTCAAAAATTTTGACCCCGAGGGCGTGGTTCAAATCAAATTCCTGACATTTCATCGGCATTGTTCCTGTTGACAATGGCTATAATATAAGCCGGAAATTCTTAAAATATAGCAAACACGACACATTAAAAAAAGGGAGCCGAAGCCCCCTTCTCTATCTGTCTGCAAAAGTATAACTCTCAAGGGTGCGATTGTTGTCGTCCTTAAGATAAACATATCCTTTTCTTGCCAGAACAACCACAGTAACCGTATAATGGCATAACCGGCTGCCGCGAAGGATATAGCAATCATATACCTTGCCCCGACTGTTTACGGTAAGCGCGTGCTTGCCGCGAGCGACGAATTTGCCGTCTCTTACTTCCCAAACATACAAATACGGTCCCTGACGCTCAATCTGCATGTTTGACCAAGTCAGACTTTTGAGCGGGCGCGCATAAGGCTGGTGTACAACGGTACCGTAATCGCTGACCTTGGTCGGACGCATACGGCGCACTCGGTTATACAGGCTCTCATAGCGCTCGTAAATCTGGACTGCTCCGTTGAGATTGCCGAGGAACTTGTCCATTTTCGTTTGTGCCAGAGCACAGGATGCCAACGCGCAAAGCATCATCAACACCCAAAACTTTTTTGCTTTCATATACTTAAATTTTTAAATTTCACAATAAGAAATCAGCCCACAATAATCATCAAATCAGGGTGTTAGAATAACATATTTTAACAGGAGTGTCCATAATTAATTTTTTGTCCATTTCTCCAAAAACCGTGCAGAAACATGACATGCTGTAGCCGGCTTGACAAGGGGACGCCTTTGAGCGCAACACCGGCTGCGCCCGAGGGTAACTGTATTATTTTGTCATTCCCCGTACTTTTATTCTTTCCTGTCATTCCCCGGTTTGACCGGGGAATCCCTGGATTGCCGGATCAAGTCCGGCAATGACAAAAAGAAAAACAAGGCCGGCAATAACAGTATTATTTTTTCTTCTGTCATCCTCGGGCAAGCGCAGCGCGTTCCGGGTATCCATGAGAGAGAGGTCCGGGTCAAGCTCGAACATGACAAGCTGTTGCCAGCTTGACCGCAACACCGGCTGCGGCACGAATCTTTATTGAAGCGCGTTGCTTTCTGCGTGCATATCGTGAGCTAGTGCCTTGTGTCTGTATTTTCTTTGTCATCCTCGGGCAAACGCAGTGCGACCCGGGGATCCATGGATGTTCGGGTCAAGCCCGAACATGACATAGAAAAAAAGCCCGAGGGTGACTGTAAAGAAAATAAGCCCGAACATGACATAAAAAAAAGTAAGCTGAACATGACATAAAGAAAAATCAAGCTTAAACATGATATAAAATATAAGTTTGGAAGTAACGGAAGAAGGTGCCGGAAAATGACAACAACCGAATTGTTCCGTTCAATGGACATCTGCTCTGCAAACAAGATATCCGAAGGTATAAAAAAACAGGTTCTCATTTCTGAGAACCTGTTTTCCCATATGAAGAAGATTACTTTCAGCTAACTATCAGAATTTATATTTAGCGTTGAATAATCCGGTGTGATCCTCGTAGTGATCACGGAATCTGCCCTCGTAACCGAGAGACAGTTCGACGTTGTCATTGACGTCAGCCGTCAGTCCGACGCCGGCTTCAACGCCAAAGCGGTCAAGAGCCTGTCCGTTTACGGTATAGGCTGAACCGTTTGCCAGCGTTACAACCGAGCTGCTGTCGTCGTTGAACATGTCGTAGGTCATCGCCAGACGGGCTTCCGGACGCAGATTCATGCCGTTGTCCAAAGCGAAGTCCTTCTTGAGGCTGGCGCCGACGACACCGGTCAGGATGTCGGAGGTGTTTTCGCCAACCTTCTGTCCGGCACTGTCACGATAACCGTCCTGACGAATGTTGACATAGCGCAGGCCGGCTTCCGGAGTCAACATGGCGCCGCAAAGGTCAATGTCATATCCGGTCATTGCCTGCAGCCCAATGCTGTCAACATCATAATCGGCGCTTACCGGCATACCGGCGACATTCTTCTTCTCGCTGTAGTCAGACCAGCCGTAAGTTGCAATTCCGTTTACGAACCAATTGGAGGGTTTATACTCGCCGTAAGCGATTGCCGTATGCGTGTCAACATCGGTCTTTCTCATGAAACCGTCGATATCCGAAGACGTATAGGCATAACCGATACCCAATTTTACGTCATCATTGACGTATTTTTCGGCACCGAAAGCAATACCTTCGCTGTCGGCATCAAAGCCTCTGGCCTTGCGGGTATCGTCAGCCTTGGAGTGGTTGAACAGCCCCTGAACCCACATGGCACCGCGTTTGAAAATGCTGTCGCCGGAGGACATTCCTTCATTGCCGGTTACAATCGAACCGCCGCTTAAACGGCTGCCGACGGCGGCAAATACCTGATTGGCGGTTTCGGTAGCATTGGACTGGACCATCGCCGCGGTTTCAGGCGCAAGAGCCGTAACGGCATTGACCAAAGCGCCCTGATCGGTTTGAGCCAGCGTGTTCAGATGCTCGGCCATCGCACGGGAAGCTCCGGTCAGGGAAGACGCGTCAGAATTGCCGCCGACCCAGGCATTGACGGTATTGGCGTTGGAAACCGTACCGCCCGCGTTAACAACCGCGGAAGCAACTTCGCCCGAATCTTTTTTGGAAACATTCAGGGTATTCTGCGTATCTCCGAACTCAACATTGTACAGCGTATTGCTGTTGGAAAGTTTCAGACCTTCTTCGCCGCGGTCCACAGAACCCTCTTTTACAGAAACTTCATCAGCAAAAGAATAGGTTCCCTCGCCGGCGTCAATGCCGATAACCGGATTGATGACAGCCGAACCGCCCTCGCTCAGATAGGTTTTGACTGAACCGCCAACTTTGCCGCCGGCTGCCTCTTCAACATTATCGACATTAAACGACAAAGTTGAACTATCCGCAAGCGTTACGTCGCCGGTCAGGGTGCTGGAAGCCAAATCCAACACGCCGCCGTTGCCGACTTTGGCATCGGCAGTATAGTCAACACCCAGTTTGGTCGTACCGTAAGTGGTCAACTGAGAAGTTTTCAGATTTTCGCTGTCCAAATCCAGAGAAGAACCGGCACTGACATAAATTTCATCAGCATTAGATTCCTCTGCAACCAGAGACGAAGCGGCGACATCGGCACTGATGTTGAGTTCGCCGCCATCAAAACTGGTCATGTGCGCGGCGGAATCAAGAACCGTAATGTTGCCGTTATTATCGATTTCGCCGTTCAGAACACCGGCCAAATCGATATACCCGTTATTGGTTACCTTATTGCCTTTGCCCTCAATGTTCAGGGTTGCCCCCTGATTGACGGTCAACAGGCCGAGATTGTTATCAATATTACCGTTAACCGTACTGTTGCCGTTGAATTCGGCTTTCGGCGCGGCCTTAAGTATAGCGGCGATTTTTTCTTCGCTGTCTTCTTTTGCCGGTGTATTTTTGCCATCTAATTTCAGACTGCCGTTTAAGGTGCCGCCGTTGGAGACATAGCTGCCGCCAGCCGTTTGTGTGTCATATCTTTCATCATCTCCGGCTTCGGCCAATGCAGCGCCTGAAATCGTGATATCTGTTTTTTCGGCATTGATGATACCGTTGTTAACCAGCGAACCGGCAACATTAAATTTGGCATTATCGCCCGTCGGCTCTTCATCAGCTGCCGCACCGCGGTTCATATCCCGAATCAGATTCAATGTGGCATTGTCGGCAACTACAACCGAACCGCCCTGTTCAACGTTGGTCTCACGCGAGGCGATAATACCGACGGCATCTTTCAGAACATTGACAATGCCGCTGACATTAAGGGTTGATTTTTCAGTACCATCATTCTTGGAAGCCGCACGGATCAGGGCATCTTTGCCGCTCATGTTAACCGTACCGGCAACGTTGATTTTTCCATCAGGATAACCGGCGACAATCTGAGCACCGTCGGCGATATTAACCGTTGCGCCTTCTGCAATGTCCACTTTGCTCAAACCCTGCAGAATGCTGCCTGACTGCCATTTCGGGTTTTCCGGGTTGGAAACTTCCATTTGACCGGAAGCATTAACAACCGCGCCTTTGCCAATCGTCAGGTCGGTAACGGCAATACCGGCGCCGTCCGTAATATTAACGTTTGCATTTTCGCCGAGAACAACCGTCCCTTCACCATTAGCATTGCCAATACCGTTAAACTTTCCGTCCGGCGCGCCGCTCATCGAAACATTGCTGTTGGAAATGCTCAACGTATTGTCTGCACCAAGTTCCAAACGCGCGGGAGCGTTTCCGCTGTTGGCGATATTGACATCGGCACCGTCTATTGCAGTATCAATTGCAACATCAACCGTACCTTCAACATTGACAGCGCTGCCATCTTCGCCGGAGATGTTAAACTGCGATTTGGCATGTTCTCCGCCGCTCGCTGCGATTTTGTTATTACCTTCAAATGTTACGGTTTTGCCGGCGGCAATCGCCAGCTTGGAAGTATCGCCTGAAGCGCCTTCTGTTCCGCTTTCGCCATCTGTCGCCTTATACAGGCTGATACGGGTTCCGTCTTCAAAAGTCGTGTTGCCGACCTTGAAAGCCGTCGTGTCGTTATCAATTACCAGTGCACCGTCCGCTCCGACAATATCAGATTCGCCGTCGCCTTTTTTGACGGTCAAATCAACAGCGCTTAAATCAACGTCAGCGTTGCGCGTGGAAGTCAGATAGCCTTCAACATTCATTTTTGCGGCTTCGCCTTCATTGGCGTTAAATTTTGTCTTTCCTTCAAAAGTTACAAAATCTCGGAAAGTATTTTCGCCGGAGACGGAAATTTCGCCGGCGTCAGCAAAACCGACACGGCTTGCATCGGCTTCACTGGTACCTTCCGCCTTCAAGTCGAAAGTAGCGTCTTTTATGGTTGAACCGGCTTCTACCATAAAAGTATTGCCGGCAGTTGTTTCTACATTGCCGGTATATTCTGCAGCCAAAGCATTGGCGGCAGTCAGCAGGACTGCCATAGACGCTCCGGCTAAGAGTGTTTTTTTCATTACAATTTTCTCCCAACTAATGTGGTTTAAAAGGAAAATAACTTTCAGACATCGCTCTAAAAGTATAATGAATTATACAAGCTAAATTTTAAATAGCAATAGATTATACAATTAAATATTTAACGATATAACAGGGCATATCGCAAAAACAGCACAAGCCCTGATTTTGCCGGGGTTTCGACTAAAGATAACAGATTGGATAAAATAAACGGAATCAGCGGTTGCCGATGACAGAATCGATTACGGCTTCCACAATATTCAACTCTTTTTCGCTCATGGAGCGCATTTTTATCGACATCGACTCAAGACGCTGCAGATGATTGGAGGGAAAAGCGGATATCCTCCGGCTGACAAATTTCGGATAACCTTCGTCATCTTCGGACGGCTCTATAAAATTTTCGGTTTTGGACAAAGTTCCGGCAAAAAGCTCATCCATGCTCACATTCAAAACATCGCACAGATTGATAACCTGTTTCAGATCCGGCATCGTCCGGTCATTTTCAAGATTGCCGATGGTTTTGAAATTACAGTTCATTTTGTCGGCAAGCTGCTCTTGCGTCAGATTGTTGGCCTTGCGAAAAGCCTTGATTTTGTAGCCTATCTTGAAAATATTTTTATTTGGTAACACCATTGCCTTTTTCCTCTTCGATGTAAAATATATTATACATCGAGAGCGGCTGATTACCCACTATACTATACATTAAGAATTATATGTATAATAGATTATACACCGATAGCGGCCAATATTTCGCCCGAGCAAAACATAAGGTTTATTTACACAGTAAAAAAAGCCTCCGTAACAACGGAGGCTTTTTTGAAAACATACCCGATGATTAACGCTTCGAGAACTGGTAAGAACGGCGGGCTTTGGCCTTACCGTATTTCTTACGCTCAACGGTTCTGTCGTCGCGGGTCAGGAATCCGGCTTTTTTCAGGACAGCGCGGAGTTCCGGCTCGTATTCGTTCAGGGCTTTGGCGATACCGTGTTTGATAGCGCCGGCCTGACCGGACAAACCGCCGCCTTTTACGGTGCAGACAACGTCAAATTCATTAACGCGGTTAGCTACCTCGAAAGGCTGGTTGATAATCATTTTCAGAACCGGGCGGGCAAAGTACTGATCAATGGACTTGTCATTGATGGTGATGTTGCCTTTGCCGGGTTTAACCCATACGCGGGCAACAGCGTCTTTTCTCTTACCCGTGGCATAAGAACGGCCCTGTTTGTCACGGCTGGGCTTTCTGGCAGCTTTAACTTCGGCGGTCGCAGCCTTAATTTCGTTCAAAGATTCTAATTTCTCAGCCATTATAATGCGCTCCTTTTATTCTTTTCGTTCCAAGAAGCGATGTCCAAAACCTCAGGGTTCTGAGCGGTATGCGGATGCTCGCTGCCTGCATAAACTTTCAACTTGGTCATCTGCTGACGGCCCATCGGATTGCGGGAAATCATGCGTTCAACAGCTTTCTCGACAACTCTTTCCGGAAAACGGCCGGACAATACCTTGCCGGCTGTGGTTTCTTTAATGCCGCCGATCCAGCCGGTATGTTTGAAATATTTCTTCGCGGTCAATTTCTTGCCGGTCAGCTTTACTTTGTCGGCATTGATAACAACGACATAGTCGCCGCAGTCCAGGTTCGGAACATAGGAAGGCTTGTTTTTGCCCTGCAGAATTTTGGCAATCTGAGCTGCCATACGACCCAGAACAACACCTTCGGCGTCAACGACATACCATTTTCTTTCAATGTCAGACGGTTTTGTTGCGTAAGTGTTCATATTTATCTCTCTTATAAAGATGGTTATTGAATTCGAAACGAATATACAGGAATAAACATGAATGTCAACAATAAAAAATCGTTTTTTTTCAACAAACTAATCAGAGGTATTATAATACCGTTCATTAACATCTTGTTTTTGCTTTCTTTATGCTCATTATAAGAAAAAGCTCCGCGAAACAAATCGGGAGCTTTTCTTAAATCGGTTATATTTTCATTTACAAGGCTGATAGAGGCCTTGTCCATCTTTGCGGAAACGCTTTTCAACCGCACTTTCATTTGTTTGTTCGCCGTCATCGCACCAATCATAGGTTTTGAACGTACAAACGACCTCGCCGTCCGGCATTATTCCTTCCAAAACAATCCATTCCTGATGTCCGTAATTTGAGTTATTATGCTCTTCGCAACTTTCATCAACTTTTACCAGACGACGCATTTCGCCATCTGCATATTGATAAAGCCCCGTGCTGCTCAAAATGATTTCATCATACCATATCTCATTACATCCACCAACATAAGTGAGTTTTTGCTCTTTTTGCAAAAACAAGTCATGGTCTTGGGTCTGAAAGAGATTGGAAAATTTATCTCCCAAGAGCAGCTCCGGAGACGGCCTCAGCCAAATACCCAAAACATATTGGTATAACTCTTTCTCATCTACCAGCACATAGCGATGCTTAATTAGCTTTACGGTTCCGGCTTCATAGCAAAATAAAATCAGAAATTTTCTTTCCGTTTCATCCCTTGCGGCACCATCCGAAGTCCAGCAATCCGTATATTCTGGAATCTCAGAGAACTGCGATTTTGCGGCATCATAAGCAACTTCAAGCATCTCTATCTCTTCGCGGCTCGGAAAACTCAGACCATATTCTGAACAGATTGCTTCCGCCTCCTTTTGGGTAATTCGTTGACCGAAAGACCGATGAAGAGGGATGTAAATTTCAGGCACGACATAAACACCGTCAACCGTTCTTTCCATGCTTTTATAATGCCATGGCTCTTTAATCTCGCTATCTGTTCTGAAACTTTCAGAATAGCGTACGATTTTATTTTTTGTTTCCATACAAAATAAAGTTTAAAATTATACAATAGAATACTTATTCACTCTGAGCGGGAGAGTGGCGCAAATTTTCCCTTTTGTCAATGTTTATCTAAATGAGAGCCTTGAGTTCATAAAGTTTTTCCAGCGCTTCGCGCGGCGTCAGCTCATCGGGATTAACGGCTTCCAAAGCCTCCTCCACCGGCGAAAAGCGTTCGACTTCCTCTTCCGCGACCTTTTTCTGCACAGAGGCAAAAAGCGGCAAATCGTCGGCCAGATCATTTATCTTCTGGTTTTTCTTGTCGTGTTCAAGGGCGTCCAAAACCTGTTCGGCGCGTTTGATAACCACCGACGGCAAACCGGCCAGCTTGGCAACGTGAATGCCGTAAGAACGGTCGGCGGCGCCGGGAATAACCTCATGCAGAAAAACGACTTCGTCGTTGAACTCTTTGATTTTCATGCAGTGCAGCGACATACGGTTTAGTTTGGAAGTCAGCGAGGTCAGCTCGTGGTAATGCGTGGCAAACAATGCCCGGCAGCGGTTTTTTTCATGCAGATGTTCAATGACTGCCCAAGCTATCGACAGACCGTCAAAAGTCGCCGTACCGCGGCCAATTTCATCAAGAATGACAAACGAGCGTTCATCCGCCTGATTCAGAATGCTGGCGGTTTCGACCATCTCAACCATAAAGGTCGAACGGCCGCGCGCCAAATCGTCCGAAGCGCCGACACGGGAAAAAATCTTGTCGATAACGCCGATATGCGCGCTTTTGCAGGGAACAAAGGAGCCCATCTGCGCCATAACGGCAATGATGGCGTTCTGCCGCAGGAAAGTCGACTTACCGGCCATGTTCGGACCGGTCAGCAGCCAAATCAGCGAACTGTCGTCGCTCAGGCAGCAGTCGTTGCCGACAAAAGCGCCGGCATGGTCACGCTCTATCGCCTCTTCGACAACCGGATGGCGCCCGTCTGCCACGTCAAAGACCAGAGAATTGTCCAGAACCGGACGGCAGTAGTTTTTTTCGACGGCCAAATCGGACAAAGCCGCGCCGACGTCAAGCTCCGCCAGCGCCTTGGCCGTGCGCGAAATGTCATCGGAAGCAATCGTGACGTCCTGAACCAGATTGTTGAATATTTCAATTTCCATCGCCAGCGCCTTGTCGGCCGCACCGCGGATTTTATTTTCCAAATCGGCCAGTTCGACCGTGGTAAAACGCGAAGCGTTCAAAACCGACTGACGGTGAATGAACTCTTTGTTTTCCAGCATTTCGGCGGCAAACTTGCTCTGCACTTCGATAAAATAGCCGATAACGTTGTTGTATTTGATTTTAAGGTTCGAAATACCGGTGCTTTCGGCATATTTGTTTTGCAGCTCCACAATCAGCTTATGGCTGTCGTCCTTTATCTCCTTAATCTCGTCCAGCGGCGGATAATAGCCCTTTCTGACAAAACCGCCGTCACGCGCCAGCAGCGGCAGTTCTTCCTCCAGCGCGCCGTCCAAAGCCGAAACCAGATGGTCGTGATAGCCGAGCCGGTCGGCGACGGCCTTCAGAGCTTCAGGAAGTTTTTCCAGCAAAGCTTCCGCTCCGGCCGCCGAAAGCAGATTTTTGATTTTCGGAATAGCCGCCAGCGTCGTCTTGATATTGGCCAGATCGCGCGGACCGCCGCGGCCGAGCGTCAGGCGCGAAACGGCACGCTCGACATCCGGACAGGACTTGAGCAGCGCGCGCAAATCCTGACGGATGTTAGAATTGTCGTTAAAAAACTCGATAATATCCAAACGCTTGTTGATTTCTTCAATATCCAGCAGCGGATTGGCAATTCGGTTGGCAAGCAGGCGCGCACCGGCACCGGTTACCGTACGGTCGACAACCGAAAGCAATGAAGCTCCCTTGTCGCCGATCATGGACTCCAGAAGTTCCAGATTGCGGCGGGTGGCGCCGTCGATTTCCATAACCTTGTGGACATAGATTTTGACCGGTTTTTCAACACGCGGAATACGGCCTTTCTGCGTATTTTCGACATAATCGAGCAAAATGCCGGCCGCCGTCGTTTCGGAACGGCTGAAACTGCCGAACGCGTCCAGCGTGTTGACTTTGAAAACATCGAGCAGACGTTTTTCGGCATTGGCGGAATTAAACCGCGCCTGCGGCAGAACGGTCAGCTTCTCGCGGTATTCGTTCAAGACCGGAAAAATCTCGGGCGTTTGCAGAAAACTGTCGGCAACAACGATCTCAACCGGCATCAGCCGCGCCAGCGAAGAGCTTAACAACATGGCTTCGGTCTTAGGCTTAACAGCCTGTTCCTGCGTATAAAAATCTCCGGTTGAGAGGTCGAGCCAAGACAAACCCAGACTGTCGCCGATTTTGGCAATGCTCAAAAGATAGTTGTTCTTTCGCGAATCGAGAAGGTTTTCCTCGGTCAGCGTACCGGGCGTTACCAGCCGGATAACCTCGCGCCGGACGCAGGATTTGGAACCGCGTTTTTTGGCTTCCCTGGGGTCTTCGGTCTGTTCGCAAATGGCAACCTTGAAACCCTGGCGAATCAGTTTGGCCAGATAGCTTTCATAGGCATGAAAAGGCACGCCGCACATCGGAACATCCTGATTGTCAAGCTTTCCGCGTTTGGTTAAGGCTATGTCCAGGGCTTTGGAAGCGATGACCGCATCGTCGAAAAACAATTCATAAAAATCGCCCATGCGGTAAAACAGAAGGTAGTCCTTGTGCGCGCTTTTGATTTCAAGATACTGCGCCATCATCGGCGTCAGGGGAGTCGTCTTATTTTCAGTCATTTTAAAATTTTAAGTCTATTTAAACCTCTTTGCGTTAGTATGTATAATAGTATATTTTCGGCTCACGTCTATCTTTTTTTGCAACTTATGGAACCTCATGCCATGTTCGGAAACCGCAATAAGATTTTTAACATCGAAAAGAACACCCAGTTTGTCGACCGCGTCCTGTTTCTGTCCCTGCCCTCGGCGCTGGTGTTTATCATGCTGGTGGCGCTGCGGCTGATTACGCCGACGCTGGCGATTATATCCTATGCGACCATCATTTTCTTCAATATCGTCTTTCTGTTTCCGATTACCTTTGAGCTGCAGCAGCTGAAGCGCTACATTACCACGCTTTCGCGCGGCGAAGATTTTGACGAAAAGCTGATGACCCTTTCCGAAAAGGAAGCCAAGGAAATTGTCGACGCGGTAAACGCTATGCACCAGTTCTGGGCGCACAAAACCGACGTGTTGGAAGCGCAGACCATGTCGGACACGGCCGTTCTGGATTCCCTGCCGGATCCGATTTTGATGATTGACCGTTCGGGAAACATTCTCGGCGCCAACCTTTCGGCCCGCAGCCTGATGGGCAACGACATTACAGAAAAGAATATCGACGGCCTTTTCAATTCAAACAATTTTATCGAAGCCGTTTCCAAAGTTTTGAAAAAGCAGAGCAAGTCCGAAAATCTTATATTTTATGTGCGCGGCGGCAAAAAAAACGCCGAACCGCAAAAACTTTACGCGCACATCAAGCAACTGCCCTGGCTTTCCAAAGGCCGCGCCGTAGCGGTTATTTCGCTTTATGACCTGACCAAGGCTGTCAAAATCGAAAAAATGCAGTCTGATTTTGTCGCCAACGCCAGCCACGAACTGCGTACGCCGCTGTCGATTATTTCCGGCTTTATCGAAACATTGCAGACCTCGGCCAAAGACGATGAAGAAGCCCGCGAAAAATTTTTGAAAATCATGAGCGAACAGGCCGAATACATGTCCTCGCTGATTGAGAACCTGCTGTCGCTTTCCAAAATCGAAATGAGCCAGGACCAGAAGCCGGACGAACCGACTGACGTCAAACGGCTGATTGAAGAAGTGACGCAGGCGCTCTCGCTTAAGGCCAAAGAACGCGAAATCAGCATTAAAACCGAAATCGGCAAAGATTTTCCGGATGAAATTACGGCCGACAGCCGACAGGTTAAACAGGTTATTCAGAATCTGACCGACAATGCCGTAAAGTACGGCCTGAGCAAAAGCGAAGTTACCGTCAAGGCTTCCGTCGTCGACGGAATTCCGCCGTCCAAGAGTTTCAAGGTTGCCAAAGGCCGCGCCGTGGCAATTTCGGTCAATAACAAAGGCCCGAAGATTACACCCGAGAATCTGGCGCGGCTGACCGAAAGATTTTACCGATTGCAGGAACATAAGGACCTTAACATAAAAGGAACAGGACTGGGGCTTTCAATTGCCAAACATATTATCCTGCGCCACAAAGGAAACCTGACCGTTACGTCTACATCCTACAACGGCACGACTTTTACCATCTATCTGCCGATTGAACAAAATTAGAAACGGCCCTCTCAAATGAGAGGGCTTTTTTATAGCCAAAAAAATTTTATGTAGCTCCATCATTGGTAGACAGAAAAATTTGTACTTTCATTAATAGTTGACTCTTTCCGCGAATCAGCGTATCCTTATATTTAATAGGTGTGTTGTTTCCGGCGGCGGCTTTGGCTGCGGCCGGGCGTTCGGCATACCTTCCCCGTGCGGGGCTGTCTTCTTAACTGTTGGAGGTGTGCCATGGCTTGTTTCCGTTCTCTTTGCACCGCGGCTCTTTTTTCCGTCGTCTGTGCTCCTGCCGCCGCTGCTGCGGCGGCTGCGGCCTTAAACCATGTTCCTGCCTCCGACGGTTTTGACACACATACACACACATCCACACCATCGGCAGACCCCGCGCCTCTCCTTTCTCCTTTTCCTCACTTCCCAACCTTTGCCGACTTAGGCAATTCCTATAAAACCGCCGGCGTCTGTTTCATCGGTTTCGGAAACTGCGGCGACGAAGGTTTTTACCACAAAGGCTCTTCTTCCGTTTCCGGCGGCGGCACCACCGGCAGCGACAATTTTGAAATCGACACCGCACAGCAATGCAAAAACGAAGGATATACGGTCACTTCCTGTCCGGCCGGTTCCGCGGCCGCCGGCATATGCCCATACAACGGCGGCTATTACAGCGGCTGCAAGTCTTATGAAGAACTTTGCCGACAGGACAATTATTATAAAACCTGTTCGGGAGGCATGGTCTTAGACCCTGATCAGAGCTGCGGCTATGACAGTTCCTATAAGAAATGCGTTTCGGCCGAAGAAAAATGTGAAGAAGAAGGGTATCACAGCAGCTGCGAAGAGGGCAAAATCTTAGATCCGGGACAGGTTTGTTCTTACAGTTCGTCTTATCAGAAATGCGTCTGCGACCCGTGCGAAGGTTACGCCTACAGCTACGACCAGGCGACGGAACAAGGTTATGAAGTTGACGGCGAAGGCTGCAAGAGCTGCGGGGTAATGAAATACAAACGCAAGGCAAAGGAATGTCTGGGTTTCTCGGTCTGCGACTGCGGCGGCGAAATCGGCGCGACGGAATGCTGGAGCGGACAACAGCAGATGTTTTTAAGCTGCAAGGAATGCATCGAGGAATGCGATTCCGGGGAAATTGACCTGAATAACTACTGGTGCAACGGCGACCTGAAATGCCTGTTCGGCGGCCGTTAGATAAAACAAGATTAGAGACAAAGGAGAAAAGCGATGAAGAAATCAAACTTACTGACGACCGCGGCGGCGGTTATGCTTCTGACGGCAGCCCCGGTTTGGGCGCAGACCTGCATCAAGACGCCGTCCTGCGCCGACCTCGGCTACACCAAAACCGCCGCCGACTGTTCCGGAAAAACCATCCTCAAATGCCCGCTCGACAACACTCAAGTCTACTGTCCGGGTTACGAGGAAACACTTCGTACCTACAAGGTCGGTGATACCTATGTAGACGCTAACGGTATCGGCGTCGGAGTGGTGACAAGTGTCGACAGCAGCGGTCTGCACGGCAGAATAATATCATCATCAGGATATAGAGGAACAGCCAGTGAAGCCCAAAGCTTGTGTGTATCAAAAAACACCGGTGGTTTAGATTGGGGAGTAGCGTCAGGAGATGCTGTTTGTTCCGCGGCAAAAAATAAACATATAAGTTTATTATCCTATAATACAAACTGTAGTGATATGCCTGATAACAATGCTGATTATTGTGCTTCTTCCGCCGTAATTTCTCCAAGTAGCGGGACCTCCGGCATATGCACAGCTTCAGGTTTTTGTGGAACTTGGTCCATTTGTTCCGGATGTACACAACATAAATGCACACAGACATCTGGTATGTTTTACTGTGAGGCTTCTTTTTAAGAGTAATTTTCCTTGCCGGCCAACGCTCACTGCACGTCCTACTATTCCGACTGCTCGTCCAAATGTTCCGCCTGGAGCTGTGACTCGGGGTATAAAAAGTCCGGAAGCTCATGTTACAAGTCTTCATCTTCCGGCGGAAGTTCCGGAGGCTCGACGGGCGGTTCCTCAGGCGGTTCGACAGGATTTGACCGCTGCGGCGGCGGCATTAAAGGCAGCCATTGTTACTGCACCGGCGGTACTCACAGCAGATATCAACCGGCACATCCCTGTATCCAGCAAATGCGTTGATAAACAAAAGGCTCTCTTTCCGAGAGCCTTAATTTTTACGCTTCGGTTTCTTTTTTATGAAAGTGCATAAACACCACCGGTTTGATGCCGGTTTGGTTATAGATACGTTTGCGGATTTTGGCACTGATATATTCCTTAACCGCGCTTTCCCGACGGTTGAGTTTGATTGCCTCTTCGGGAATCGCTTTCAGCATATCGGCGCGGATTTCTTCAGCCAGTTTCGTCCAAGTTTCCTCATCCAGAATATCTATCGAAGATATGTCCAAATACTCGGGCTGCCAGTTTTCATTCAGAACCGCGGTTATAAAGACGCTGCCGTTATAGGCGATGCGTTTGCGGTTTTTGACCAGCTGCGAATTGATTGAGGTTATCTGATTACGGTCTACGCCCAAAATGTCGGTCGGAACTTCGCCGACGGTTTCGATTTTGTCGCCGTTCAAAAGCAAAACGTCGCCGTTGCGGGGCATTACCACATGACTGATACCGCAGCTTTTAGCAAAACGGCTGTGCTCACGGATAACCCGTCTTTCGCCGTGCACGGTTATCAGGACATTCGGTTTGAGAATTTCGTACATCTGGCGGGTTTCCTTTTTGCCCCCGTGGCCGGAACAATGCACCAGATATTCTTCTTTGCTGATGACCTCTACGCCCTGATCGCGCAATTTTTCCTGCATGCGTTCAATTTTTTTCTCATTGCCGGGAATAATTTTGGAAGAAAAAATGACCGCGTCGCCGGGACAGAGAATCATATCCTTATTTTCACGGTTGACAATACGGGTCAGACCGCTGCGGTAATTTCCCTGCGAACCGGCGCAGATATACATGATTTCATCATTGGGAATTTCCGCCGCGTCCTTGGCGTTGACGTACGGCGGCAGATTTTGCAGATAGCCGCAGTCTTTAGCCATCTTAAGGTTCTGATTGAGGCTCATGCCGGCAACAACCGGCGTGCGTCCGGCCGCATGTGCGGCAAGAATAAGACTCTCCAGCCGAACGACATTGGAGGCAAAACAGGTGGCGACCAGTTTGTTCTTAAAAGTCGGCACCAGTTTCATCAGGCTCTCGCGCACCTGCATCTCGGTCGGCTGTTCCTCGGTGTCGAGCAGATTGGTCGAATCGCAGACAAAAGCCTCTATGCCTTCGGCGGCAAAATCCTTAAACAACTGATAGTCAAAAGGAAGCATGCCGCAGCTGCCGTCGTCAAAACGCCAGTCGGTGGCATGGACGACATTGCCGTAGCGGGTTTTAATCAACAGCGCCGAGTTTTCAAGCGTCGAGTGCACCAAAGAAGCAAATTTGACCTCAAAATTCTGCAGTTTCACGGTTTCGCCGTCATTGACGACGTTAATCTGCGGCTCTTTTTCAAGCTTATAGTCCTTAAGCCGGGAAACGATATGCGCGGCGGCAAACGGCGTTGCATAGACCGGACATTTCAATTTCGGCCAGATGTGGGCAACGGCGCCGAAATGATCTTCGTGCGAGTGGGTAATGAACAAGCCCTCAATATTGTCAATTTCGCTTTCCAGCGCTTCCGGCGAGGCGAAGCCCAGCTCCATGCCCGGAAAATCGTCGTTAAAAAATCCGTATCCGCAGTCGACGACGATTAATTTGCCGTCCGCGGCGTAAACGTACATATTATAACCGACTTCTTCGGCACCGCCCAAAGCGATAAAATACAAACCTTCCTTATCAAAACTACTCATTTATTTTCTTTTTCCTTCAAATAAAATATATCCCCGGCATAGATTTTCTCAATGCCGGACGGGGTTTCCAGCAGCAAAACGCCGTTTTCGTCTACCCCGGAAAATTTTCCGGTTTTCCGTTCCTTTTCCATGTTGACGGTTATTCCGGCTCCCAAATTTTTGGCATGTTTCAGCCAGTTTTCCCTTATCGGCGCAAAGCCTTCGCTCTTCCAGCAATCCAGATTGCGGTCATACGCCCGGACAAAGGCATGCAAAAAGGCCGTCCGGTCGGTTATTACGCCGGCCTGTTTAAGCGAAACGACCGGATAAAGTATGTTGTCGCACTGCGGCGCGGCAACAATATTAACGCCGACGCCGACGACCAGATAATTTCCGGCAGCCTTCTCCAGCAAAATTCCCGAAACCTTTCCGCCCCCGACCAACACGTCGTTCGGCCATTTCAGGCAGACATCGACCTGCGGCGCGAGCTCCCTTACCGCCTCAAGCAGGCTTAATCCGACGACAAAAGTCATCTGTCCCAGAAGCTGCGGTGCGACTTCCAGTCCGAAAGAAACAAACAAATTGCCTTCAAGACTGACCCAGCCCCTGCCCCGGCGGCCGCGCCCCGCATTCTGCCGGCGGGCGGTAACCATAAACCTTTTGCCGGAAGGCGCCGCGGCGCAAAGCTTTTTTACTTCATCATTGGTGCTGGAAGTTTCTTCCAAATCCACCCACTGCCAATTTGCAAATTCTGCCATTCGTCTTCCCTAAAAAATCGTTACCAGCATCGCTTCGACGTCGTTCATCAGATATTTGGGGTTCAATATGGAAATAAGCACCAGAATCAGATTGACGGTTAAACATATATACACCCCTTTGTCGACGCGGTCAAAGGTATTCGTACGCGTATCGAAATATAATGCCTTGATAACATTCAGATAAGCGTAGACCAGCATCAGCACCGCCAGCAAAACGACAAAAATTGTCGTATAGGCGCCCTGAATGACCAAATTGTTGACTACCGAAAGTTTGCCCAGAAAACCCAGCATCGGCGGCGTCGAAATCAGCGAAATAAGAAAGACCAGAAAGCCGGCGGCAATGTAAGGACGCACTTCAGACAGGCCGGATACGCTTTCCAGTTCCATCAGATAAACGCCGCGGCTCCGCATGCCCAGAAACGAGGTGTATATGCCTGACATAGCCAGAACATAGACCAGCATATAGACAAAGCTGCTCAAAACCGAGTTGTCGTCAAAAGCGGCCAGAGACAAAGCGATGACGCCCAGATGATATAACGTGCTGAAGCCGAACAGGCGGCGCATATTGGTTTCGGCATTGGCTCCGATGACGCCGAAACCGACCGAAAGCAGCGCAAAAGCAACCAGCACGGGCTTCAATACCGGCCAGACCGGAAAAAACGCATTCAGTACCACGTCCGTCAGACAGGCGACGCAGGCAAACAGGGGAACAATGGTCAAAAAGCCGCTGACCGGCAATATCGCCACGCCGATAACGTCAATATACCAGAAATGAAACGGAACCAGACCCAGCATAAACAGCAGCGGCAGAAGAACCATTGCTGCGGCGGCATAGTCGGAAAAAGACAGTTGCGCCGTCCGGCTGAAATACTCATAAGCAGCGGCATATTCCAAACTGCCGGCACGCATAAAAATCAGAACGCAGCCGCAGGCAAAAAAAGCGGCAAACAACAAAGCGAAGCACAGAAAACGCCGGGCGGCATCACGTTTTTTCTTTTCTTCGTCATCGCCGAGGCGTATGAGACACCAGTTGAGCAGAAAAGCGCCCTGAAGCCCGACAAAGAGCGCCGCAAAGTTCAAAGCGGAGATTGCCAGCGACAGAAGCAGAACCTCCAGAAGGATGAGGCTGTAAAACGACCAGCTGGAATAGTTCTTGTTCAGAAACCATTTGCAGGACAAATACGCCCAGGCCAGCGTAAAAAGACAAATAATGATTTTAAACAGGCTGGTATAAGGGTTGTTTTCAAAAATCGGCGGCAGCCAGCTTCTGTTGTAAAAGACGACGGTTGTCAGCAGCGTAAAGGCCAGAAAAAACTTTCCCAGCGTATAAAAGGTTTTCGGCGTGTTTTCGCTCCGGAAAAGACGAACCAGCGCCATGACAAGCAAGCCGGCGGCCAGCGAGATTTCGGGAAGAGCGGCAATATAATTGTGAATCATCAGTTTCCTCCCTTAACCACAAACCACAGCGGATTGACAAAAGTCAGCAGCAAGAAGCCGCAGACCAGCAGCAGAACGCCGTAAGCCCTGGCCGAGATGTCGGCGGCGCAGGGTTTGTCGGGAACGACACAGCTGTTGTCTTTCAGGCGGTAGAGTTCCTGCAGCAGCGCCGAGGCAGTCACAATCAGCGAAAAGACGACCAAACTGCCCATTTTAATATTTTTATCCAGCAAATCGGCGATCAAAACAAAATTGTTAAGAAACATCGAAGACAAAGGCATGCCCACTGCCGCCAGCACAAAAAACGAAAAAACCAGCGACGCGCGCGGCAAGGCGCAGAGAATGCCGGCGGAGCTGATTTCCATACATTCCTGCTGTTTATCCAAATGGTTGGAAAGCACCTCCAGACCGGCGGCGATAATCAGGAAAGAAAACAGGGAGTAACCGATGTTCTGCAAAACCATGTCCGTCGGCAGAAAAGCCGCCAGCAGGTATATGATATAGCCAACAGTCATAAAAGAAAAAATCTTGTACTGAATATCTTTGTTTATCAGTCCGATTAAGGCGATAAAAACCATTGAAATAACGCAGACAATTTCAAGAATTATCATAAAATATGACAGTACGCCCGGAACCGTCTTCGGCCAGAAGCGAACGAAACCGTAAACACCGGTCAGCGGTATGACGTTGGTAATGATGAAGACCAGCGGATTGCGCAAACCGGTGCTGATGGAAGAAATCCAGTAGTGAAACGGCCAAATCGGTATCCGGGACAGAAACGATACGAATATCGCGCCCCAGACGAAAATTTCCAGCCGCATGTTCAGGTTTACCTGGCTGACGGCATTCAGGGCAATATTGGCGCTCCGGTAATTGTACAAAATGACCGTGGCAAAGAACAAAAAGATGGCGCCAAGCAAATTATAGATAAAAAAGCGGGCCAGCACCCCCTGCTTTCTGATACCGCCGAACATGCCGATAATCATAAACAGCGGCAGCAGCATCGCTTCGAAGAAGATATAAAAAGAGAAAATGTCCGCCGCGGCGAAAAAACCGGTAATCATACTGACAAACATCAGGGAAAAAACCATCAGCGCCTTGCCGTCTTCTTTGTTGTGTCTGGCGCCGAACATACCGATCAAAACGGCGGCGTGCACGGCCGAAATAAGCAGCAGAGAGAAAACGTCCATTCCCAGAACGATGCTGATTTTTGGGTTTTCAAGCCATTCGTAGCGTTCAACCATCTGCAGCCCCGGCGCCGAAACGTCCAGCAGCGCAAACATCCGCCAAATGACCAGAAGATTGGTCATGATTGCAAAAACGCTGACATTGAAGACATTGCGCCCGTGCGTCTTCTCGTCGTCTTTGGCCGCCAGCGCAAACAGCAGTCCGATAAAAGGAATGGCAATAATTGTCGACAGAAAGTTAAAAGAAGCAGCCATCAACCGTTCACCTTTACATAAACAGCCGCCGCCGCAATCAGCAAGCCGGCCGAAACATACAAAAGACTTCCCGCCCAGGTGCCGGTATGCATCCGGTCCAGAATGCGGACGAGCAGTGCTGTGCCGCCGCTCAGTGAAGACACTATCGTCCGTTCAATAATCAGAAAGTCGATGGTCAGCCACAAAATGCGGCCGAGAATTTTAACCGGCGCAACCAGCAGCGTTTCATACATATCGTCAAACCAATCGGCCTCCTGAACAGCTTCCGAATCATAAAGCCGCCTGAGCCGGCGCAGCGGGCCGGAAAACAAAACCAGCAGAAAGGCCGCATAAACATACCAGACGCCGGCATGATAAAATCCGCTCTGCCAAATCATGAAGACGACGGCCGCAGCAACAGGAAACAGAAAGAGCAGCGGCGGATTTTTCAGAAAAGCCCAAACCCGCTCGTCCGCATTCGTCTTTCCCAAAAATATCTGATACAAAACATGTGCCAGCGCCGTCAACAATACGACCGCAAAGACGTAAACCCACCGTTCGTTTTGCGGCGCGGCCGCCTCTGTTATTCCCTGAACCAAAGCAAACGTCAGCAGCAATGCAAGCACAAAAACCGTTTTCAACGGACGGGCAAAATCCCCCATGTTGGAAACAAAAAGTTCGTTTGAAGCCGAAACGGCGGTCATCATCCATAATATATTCAACAGACTGCCAGCCAACAAAAGCCCGGGCAGAAGCTTCAGCAGCGGATTCAGCCCCAGCGAGAGCAGTCCGACCATCAGCGCGTAGAACATCAGGTTAAAATAAAGCGCCTTATCCTTGAGATTATCAATGCTTATGGCGCCAACAAAGGCCCAAAGCAGCGTCAGGCCGCCAAAAAGCTCCAGCGCCACCGGAGCATACGCGACGTTGCCCAGCAAAGGATAGGCTTTTATCAGCAGCAAAATGCCGATGAGCGGCGTTGCGCAATAGGAAACGGAAAAAATACGGTTAAAGCTCAGGCCGGCAAGATTAAGGAAGCCGCCCTGAAACAGAAACATTCCCGATTTGATAAAAGCGCAGAACAACAGAAGGCCGACGGTCAGTTCCGGATATTGTCCGGGCTGATGATAACCGGACAACGCCGACAGGCTGATGCTGCCGGTTTGCTTCCAGATTAAGGCAAAGAGGGTAAACAGTCCCATATCGGCCAGCAGATTGTAAAAGACGTAGCGGCGCTTGCCTTCTATATCGTTAATCATAAACAGGCAGAGAACATCGGCAATGCAGACCGCGGTCAGCAGCTGCATGAAGTTTTGCGCGCAGATAACCAGAATAACCGCCGCCAAATTCAAAAGCAGCAGGCCGTTAAGGCGCAGTTTATCGGCCTCGGCTTTATAAAAGGTATTGTAAAACACCGATATTCCCGTCAACAGGACGAAAGGAGCAGCCAAGCCGTAAACAGCCGCGTCAGTATTCAAATTGACATCTATCCGCATCAGAGACGTGTCTATCCAATGAAACGCGAATGTTTCAACGATGCCGAGCCGTCCGTTTTCCCAGAAATTGAAACCCAACAGCGCCAAAATGCCGAGCAGCAAAAAAGACCACAACCGTTCATAACGGGCTTTGGCTGCCGCCTCGGCGGCAAAACCGGCGGCAATCAGACTGAAAAACAGGTTTGCAATCATTAAAAATCATCCATATAACGCTCAATTGCTGTCAATATAACAAAAAATAAGGGCATTTAAAGCCCTTATTTTACCTGCATTGTGTATAAGTAAGCGGCGTCAGGCGCTCTTGGCAGCTCCCAGAGATTCCAAACTGCGGACAATGCGCACCGGAACTTTGTATTCGCGCGCAACGTCGTCATCCTCAATCTCAACCATTAAAACTTCATCTACCGACTTAAGAGGCTGGCGAGCCGCCATATTAATGGCGTCAAGCAGGACCGCGCTCTCGCGGCTGCGGTAAAGCAGAGCCTGCGCGCCGCCGTCATAAACCAGACGCGGATTTTCCGGACCGCCTTCACGATACTTTATAATGATGAGAATTTCGCCGGCGCCGTTCTGTAAGATATCGTATCTGCCTTCCTGCTCTGAATTAATATCCTTAACCATATTTACCTCTAAACTCGTGTTTTATCAAAATTTAGGGGAATGCTAACATATAATTATTAACAAATAAACTACATTTTGAAATTTTTTAACTTTTTTTATTTTTTTTGTTGACTATAAATTTTTTATCGACTATGTATACTTCCGTTGTCGTAAACGACGGGTGCGTAGCTCAGCTGGTAGAGCATTTGACTTTTAATCAAAGGGTCTCGGGTTCGAATCCCGACGCGCTCACCATTAGAAAAAGCTTCTGTTTTTACAGGAGCTTTTTTAATGACCTTATGTAGCACACTGCGCGATTTTAGACTTTTAGTCGCTTCTTTTTAGACTCTGGCTTATCCTGTTACCAAGTTCCTACATGATAACAGGATAATGCTTGGTTGGCTAGACTGCTTTCTTTATCAAATCCGAGCCAGCAGCAAGATTGTACATATCGCTGACATTTTCCGTCGGATTGGGCAATACGTCCATTGTTGAAGATGTATCTGTTCCAAAAGAGTTCATCGCCTGAATCAACCGGTTTGCCAAATCAACTGTCGTACCATCGGAAAATTCCAGCGTTTCAATTGATTTATAGTTAAAATGAGCATCAATAAGCATACCTTCATTTTCATTTCCACCTACAGTAATTTTTAGACTGTATCCATCGGAAGTAAACGACAGATCATCAAACGTTATTCCTTCACCAAAAACTATCTTATCCCGACCGGCATATTCTTCTATCGTATCCAGACCGTCGCCCAGATTCCATAAATAACTGTCATCCCCATTGC
>ERZ1673700.1348-NODE-1348-length-24925-cov-16.205509_pt1 | contig 24925 bp, 18 predicted proteins | sample MGYA00580230_ERZ1673700 | MGnify/ENA primary metagenome ERZ1673700 (study PRJEB41218, sample SAMN15661782) | gut metagenome | host: Homo sapiens | place: Canada: London | collected 2015-08-20/2019-03-30 | study: EMG produced TPA metagenomics assembly of...
TTTCTCAGGCACTTGGAGTTCTTACAAGAATTTATGCTGCGGAATTAAGGAAATAAAAAAATAAAATTGTGCTTTTTGCTTGCTTTTCTCTAAGTGTTTGTCTTGCCGGAGGATAGGCTTTCCGGGGGAAGCCGGGACGGAAAATACAAAGCCGGACACCTTAATCGGGTATCCGGCTTTACAAGCCTTGCGGCCTCTGTTTTTTCGAGGTTAGTTCTTACGTCCGAAAAGCGAGAAGTGTACGTAGCGTTTCGGATTTTCTTTCAAATCTATAAGCAGGTTGTTGGCACTGCCCGCTGTATGAGTCAGATTGTTATACAAAGCACTGTCGTTCAGCAGTAGTCCCAACGTATTGTCTTTGCGGTTCATTTTCTCGGTCATGAGCTGCACATAGCCCAATGTCGTGTCTACTTTGCTTAAAGTGGCTTGCAGATCCAGTTCGTTTATATGGTCGGTCAGGGTAATGACGTTGTCGCCTATACGGCTCATCTTTCCCGTCAGTTCCGGCAGGTCGTTACGCAGAAGCAGATTCAGTTGTCGGCTGCTCTGGTTCAGATTGGCCGTAATGCTTTGGGCGTTTTCCATAATGCTTGGTAAATTAGGGTTGGCTGCCAACGTATTCAATGTAGTCAAAAGTGTGTCCACTTTGCCCATGATTTGTTCCACTTGCGGGACGATGTCGGCGGCCTTGTCCATCAGCCCCTTGGTGTCGTCTCCCTGTATGGTGTCGCCCGGAGCGTAATGCCCGTCTTCGGGATTGCCCAATAAAAGGTTGAGGTTACATCCCCCCAGCATTTCAGTAACCAGTGTGCCTTTTGTACCCTTGGGCAGGCGCATGCTTTCGTCTACGCTGATTTCTACCAATACGTGCCCCGGCAGTTGGTAATTATAAAGGATATCGCGCACCGTACCTATTTTATATCCGTTGGCCAACACCGGGCCGGACTTGGCCAATCCTTTGATGTCCGAAAATTCTATGTAATAGGAATTGCTGGACTTGAACAGGTTAATGCCTTTCAAGAAGTTGAGTCCGATAAAGAGTGCGGCGATAGCCACAGCGCCGGTCAAGCCGATTTTAACTTCTTTCGTAAAGTATTTCATAAGTTTCTCAACGTTTATTAGTTCTTTTTATATTCGGAGATGGCTTCAGAGAGTTCCATCTTTTGGCCGTTTTTAAAAGCCACGATAAAAGCCCCTTCAAAATCTTCCTTTACTTTATTGCGTATTTTAATGGCTTCCTGGTAGTCGGTAGTTGCCCCGTACGTGTACTTATAATAAGCTCCTTCTTTATAGAAATCTATCGGAGAAAGGTTTTTGAAACGGGAACTGCCCGCAGGAATCTGTCGGGTGGAAGCCTGGATTTGTATTTTGAATACAGGCCGGGAGTCCGTTGCCGGTTGTTCCTGCTTTTTTTCCTCCGGTTCGGAGGTTGAAGGCTTGTCGCCGTTTTGGGTCAATACGCCGATGTCGCTTTCGGGGGTATCCGTTACGGCACCTTCCACGGCTTGCGTTTCGTCGCTTTCCGCTTGTAGGACATCCATTTCCGCTCCCGTTGTCTTTCCCTTCGTATGCTGTCTTTTATAAGAAAGGAAGGCGTTGTAAATGCTTTGGCTCATTTTACGGATACCGTTTTGTGAGTTGAGGAAAGCCTCTTCATCGTGTGTGGAAATGTAGCCCAATTCAATCAATACGCTCGGCATGCTTGTTTCCCGTAATACGAGGAACCCCGCCTGATGCACGCCTTTGTCCGGCCGTCCGCCGGTTGTCCTGAACTCTTTTTGGATTTGTTTGGCAAAGTCCACGCTCTGAGCCATGTATTTGTCTTGCATCAGTTCGAAAATGATGTAACTTTCCGAAGACTTCGGGTCGAATCCCTGATAACGTTCCTTGTAGTCGTCCTCCACCAGGATTACGGCATTTTCCCGTTTGGCCACTTCCAGATTTTCATCGGCGCGGGCCATACCCAGCGTGTAGGTTTCAGTTCCCCGGCCTATCGCCTTGCCCGGCAAAGAGTTCGTATGTATGGACACGAACAGGTCGGCATTCGCCCGGTTGGCGATTTCTGCCCGTCGTCCCAACGGAATGAACACATCGGTCTTTCGGGTATAAATCACTTTTACGTCTGGACAATTTTCTTCCACCAGTTTGCCGAATGCCTTGGCTACAGACAGGTTGATGTTTTTCTCGCGGGAGAAACGGCCTATGGCACCGGGGTCTTTTCCGCCGTGTCCTGCATCGATGACCAAGGTGAAACGGTCTGTTCCGGCCGGTGCGGCCGAGGCATATAAAAACTGTGTCTCTCCGGCGTATGCCAAAAGAAACACGAAAAGGACTTTTATAATCGTTATCGTTTTTTTTAGTTCCATTTTGTTGCAAAGATAGTGTAAGTCGGGTGTAATTCGGCTGGCCCGAATTTGCAGACTGCCGCCTATCTCGTGCAAATATAATAGATTTTCAGGTAAGAAACGCCTTATTTTTATGCTTTTCTGTAGGGAGTCCCTGAGATTTTAATAGATTTTATCAGTCTGCCGGTCGGGCATCTCCTTTCTTTTCGCTATATTCGCACCGTCATTAACTGAAGGCTCATGAAAAATAATCTGAGGAAAACTTGTGTATGTATTTCAGCTTTGTGCATGGTCGGGGCCGTATGGCCGGTTGCCATGCAGGAGAAAGATGCCGTTTCCGTAAGTGCAGTTAGGAAACCGGAAGCGAGGGCGTCTTTTTCTGCCACTGGGGAACGTTTGGGACGGGGGGCCGTAGCTGTCAGGCTATCGCCCGATACGGTCATGGTGAGTTGGCGTTATTTGTCCTCCGATCCGGTGCGTACGGTATTCAATGTGTATCGCGACGGCCTGTTGGTTACTCCTAAACCTGTGGCTGTTTCCACACAATTTTACGATTATAACCCCTCCCGGGGAAAATCGGTATATGAGGTACGTCCGATGATAGACGGTCGTGAAAAAACGTCGTCCGGCGGTAAATGGACGCTTCCGGCCGATGCCCCGTGCGGTTATGTCAACATCCCGTTGCAACAACCGGAGCCGCAGACGATGCCCGACGGTGAGGCTTGTACCTATACGGCCAATGACGCGTCCGTCGGTGATTTGGACGGCGACGGGGATTTTGAGATTGTACTGAAGTGGGAGCCTTCCAATGCCAAAGACAATTCCCACAGCGGTTTCACCGGGACGGTGTTCCTGGACGCGTACGAACTGGACGGCACCCGTCTGTGGCGTATCGACTTGGGGCGTAACATCCGTGCGGGGGCGCATTACACCCAGTTCATGGTGTATGACCTTGACGGCGACGGACGGGCTGAAGTCACGGCCAAGACCGCAGACGGCACGGTGGACGGCCGGGGACATACGATAGGCGACCCCTCGGCGGACTACCGGGTGGGGGCGCAAGAACCGGTGGAAGGCCGGAAGGGGTATATCGCTTCGGGACCGGAGTTCCTGACCGTGTTCGACGGGAAGACGGGCGCGGCCTTGCAAACGGTGGACTATGTCCCTCCGTGCGGACGGTTGGAAGACTGGGGCGACAATTATGCCAACCGTAGCGAGCGGTATCTGGCGGCTGTGGCATATTTGGACGGGCGGCATCCGAGCGTGGTGATGTGCCGGGGATATTATACGCGCAGTGTTTTGGCGGCTTTCGATTGGGATGGCAAGCGGCTGACGTCGCGTTGGGTGTTCGATACGGATTCCGCCCGTTGGGCTTCGTACGCAGGGCAGGGGAACCATAACCTGCGTGTGGCCGACGTAGACGGTGACGGTTGTGACGAAATCACATACGGCTCGTGTGCGATAGACCATGACGGGACGGGGCTGTACAATACCGGTTTCGGTCATGGCGACGCCTTGCACCTCACGGCTTTCGACCCCTCGTCCGACCGCTTGCAAGTGTGGGATTGCCACGAGAACAAGCGCGACGGAAGTGATTTCCGCGATGCCGCGACCGGAAAGGTCATCTTCCGTCTCCCGGCTGCCAAAGACGTGGGGCGTTGCATGGCGGCGGACATCGACCCTACGAATTATGGAGTGGAGATGTGGTCGTCGGCTTCCGGAGGCATACGGAATATAAAAGGAGAGGTGGTTTGTGCCGCGCCACGGGGCTTGCCGATGAACATGGCCGTATGGTGGGACGGTGATTTGCTGCGCGAGATGCTGGACCATGAAACGGTGAGCAAGTACGACTGGGAGGCAAAGGCTTGCCGTCCGCTGGCGACGTTCGACGGATGCAGTTTCAACAACGGGTCGAAAAGCAATCCTTGTTTGCAGGGCGACATCTTGGGCGACTGGCGCGAAGAGGTCGTGGTGCGCACGGCAGACAATACGGCTTTGCGCGTGTATGTGTCCCCGCTTCCCACTCCTTACCGTTTCCATACGTTTTTGGAAGACCGGCCTTACCGGCTCAGTATCGTAACGGAAAACGTGGCTTATAACCAACCCACACAGCCCGGCTTCTATTTCGGTGCGGAATTGGAACGGAGCGGCAAGCTTTTCCGAGGGTATCAGTTTGGAAAATGAGAATATGGAAAATCATATGAACTAAAAATGAAAAAGCAATGAAGAAAAACTTTTTGGCGGCTATCTTGTTAGCCGGAATGATGTCTGCGGGCGGGGCGGCTTGGGCTGCCGGTGAGGCGGACGCTGCTCCTTGGGCCGCAGTCATGGCTGCGGCAGCACAGCAGGATGAAAAGACCGTCACCAGTCCCGACGGTGTGACCTTCCTCAAAGTAGGATTGAAAGACGGACGTGCATATTATAAGGTAGGATATTATGCGGACGGGAAAGAAGGGCGGAAGGAAGTGACTATGTTGGAGGAGTCTCCCTTGGGCTTGGTGGCCAATATCGGTGATTTCAGCCGTGACTTGGTATGGGTGAAAGAACAGACCGGTACGCACGACATCCGTTACGACCTGGAGCGCAGCAAGGCGAGCCGGGTGGACAAGAAGGCCAATACCTTTACCGTGCGTCTGGCCAATGCCAAGAAGCAGGAGATGGAAGTGGAATTCGTGGTGGAAGACCACAACGTGGCTTTCCGTTATTTCCTGCCCAAGCAGGGCGGAACGGGTTGCGTGCGCGTGATGAACGAAACCACGGGGTTCCGTTTCCCAGGCAAGACCACGACTTTCCTCACGCCGCAGAGCGACGCCATGATAGGATGGAAGCGAACGAAGCCCAGTTACGAGGAGGAATACAAGGCCGACGCACCGATGGACACGCCTTCACAGTATGGCCACGGCTACACCTTCCCCGGATTGTTCCATGTGGGGGAAGACGGTTGGGTGCTCGTGAGCGAAACGGGCGTGGACAGCCGCTATTGTGCTTCCCGCCTGAGCGACGCGCAGGATGGTCTGTACACTGTGGCTTTCCCGATGCCGGAAGAAAACAACGGCAACGGCACGTCGGAACCGGCCTTTGCCTTGCCCGGCCATACGCCTTGGCGTACGATAACGGTGTCTCAGGACTTGGCTCCCATCGTGGAGACCACGGTGATTTGGGACGTAGTGGAACCCCGTTTCACCACGGAGCATAAATATAAGTACGGGCGCGGCACGTGGAGCTGGATTCTCTGGCAAGACAACAGCATCAACTACGACGATCAGGTGCGCTATATCGACATGGCTTCTGCCATGGGCTACGAATACACCTTGATAGACAACTGGTGGGACAACAATATCGGCCATAAGCGGATGGAAGAGCTTATCCGTTACGCACGCAGCAAGGGCGTGGAACTTTTCTTGTGGTACAGTTCCAGCGGTTACTGGAACGACATCGAGCAAAGCCCGATAAACATCATGGACAACCCGATTGCCCGTAAACGTGAGATGCGTTGGTTGCAGCAACAGGGCGTGAAGGGCATCAAGGTGGACTTCTTCGGCGGCGACAAGCAGGAGACGATGCGCCTTTACGAGGCCATCCTGAGCGATGCCGACGACCACGGGCTGATGGTCATCTTCCACGGTTGTACGTTGCCGCGCGGCTGGGAGCGCATGTATCCCAACTATGTGGGTAGCGAGGCCGTGTTGGCATCCGAGAATATGATTTTCAACCAGCATTTCTGCGACAACGAAGCATTCAATGCCACGCTTCATCCCTTTATTCGCAACACCGTGGGATGTATGGAGTTCGGCGGCACCTTCCTCAACAAGCGCATGAACCGGGGGAACGACGGCGGCCCGACCCGTGTCACCACCGACATTTTCCAGTTGGCTACAGCCGTGGCTTTCCAGAATCCTATCCAGAATTTTGCATTGGCACCGAACAACCTGACGGATGTGCCGGCTTTCGAGATAGACTTCATGAAAGGGATTCCTACGGTGTGGGATGAAGTGAAGTTTATCGACGGTTACCCCGGACGTTACGTCGTGTTGGCGCGTCGCCACGGGCAGGATTGGTATGTGGCTGCCTTGAATGCCGGAAAAGAGACGCTCAAACTGACGGTAGACTTGCCCATGTTGGCCAGTAGCCCGGTGGCATATTACCATGATGGCAAAGACGGCAAGACCCCGCAGGTGGAAGAAACCAAAGTGGGTAAGAAAGGCCAGTTTAAGTTCACGCTTCCGGCTCAGGGCGGTGCCGTGCTGAAGGGTAAGGCTCTGTAAGGATTCACGGCAGGTAATACCGTGGCATAGAAAAGCCTTCACGATCTCATACTTCTTGTTTTATAATGTGTTAGGGTGAATAGTTTACACCTTTTAACCTTTCTGGTTGTCCAATGAAATCCTATAGGAGGTGAAGGGAAAAACAGGGGAAAGTTCACTTTAACGCATTGGTATACAGGAAGTATGAACGCGTGAAGGCTTTTTTCGAGGAATGGTAAAGAAGAGGAGACGGGTCTTTTTTAGGACATATTATCACGTCGCTGTGTCGTTTTGGAGGGGTTCTGTATGTCCGTAATTCGTTTGCCGCATATCGGAGAATCGTTCTCAGCCAAACGATTTTTCGTTTGGCTGAAAGAAATTGAGCGGTTTCTACAAATATAGGATTAAAATCCAAAAACATAGTGGCTTTTCCAGCAGGCTGGCCGTGAAAGGAAATGAGAATTATGTGGTGCAAGTGACGAATGTCTACGGAAAGAAAGCCGACGTGAAACTCCACGTGAAATAACATGAATATGTTTAAGGGGAAAGTGTGTTTTTTCCCCATATAAGTAGAAGCCTCCCTACGTTATAAAACGTGGGAGGCTTTTTGGGCTGTATAACCATGTGATAACAATGTGGGTCAAATCAGTATCATGCCGGCTTCCTTGCATTCCCGGCGCATTTCTTCAGGCCAGATGCTCGACTGGGTTTCGCCTACATGTGCTTTGTGGAGCAGCACCATGCACAGGCGGCTTTGCCCGATACCGCCACCGATGGATTGGGGCAGAGTACCATCGAGCAGCCGACGGTGGAAATAAAGGTTCTTACGGTCTTCCTTTCCGCTCAGTTGCAGTTGTCGGAGTAAAGCCTCTTGGTCTACGCGGATGCCCATAGAGGAAAGTTCGATGGCGCGGCCCAATATGGGATACCAGATGAGCAGGTCTCCGTTCAGTCCGGCCAAGCCGGTACGTTTGTCAGTAGTGGAGTAATCGTCGTAATCCGGAGCACGTAAGTCATGCTCTTTTCCGTCGCCCAGCTTCCCGCCGATGCCGATAATGAATACGGCACCGTATTCCCGGCAGATGGCATCCTCACGTTCTTTCGGGGTGAGGTCGGGATAACGCTGGCGAAGTTCCTCGGCATGTATGAAATGTATGTCCTCCGGCAGGAATGCTTTCAATTGTGGATAGGTCTCGCAAATAAAGAACTCCGTGCGTAGGATGGCATTGTAAATGCGGTTGACGATTTTTTTCAGGTATTCCGTGTTGCGACAGTGGGACGGCATGACACGTTCCCAATCCCACTGGTCTACGTAAAGCGAATGCAGGTTGTCCATTTCTTCGTCCGCACGGATGGCGTTCATGTCGGTGATGATGCCATATCCCGGTTCCACATTATACTCAGCCAGTGTGACCCGTTTCCATTTGGCCAGCGAGTGAACCACCTCCGCTTGTGCCTCGTTCATGTCTTTGATGGGGAAAGTGACAGGACGTTCCACTCCGTTCAGGTCATCGTTCATTCCTAACCCTTTGAGTACGAATAGGGGAGCAGTCACCCTACGTAAACGCAGTTCGGTGGATATGCTACTCAGGAAGAAGTCTTTTATTTTCTTAATGGCAATTTCTGTCTGCTGCAAATCCAACAGCGCATGATAGTTTTCCGGTTTGATTAAATGACTCATTGCTTTATGACGTTTATTGATTTCTTTCAGAATGTTCTGCAAAGATAGCGTATTTTTGTTAACGTGGAAGCGGATAAAGTGTTTTTTGTGTCTATATGATAATTTTTATTCTGCGGATTAATTTTTTGAAATAGTTTGGTGCGTCTTTGTTTTTTTCTTAATTTTGCATCGTTTTTAAGGCTCCGTAGCTTAGCTGTATAGAGCGTCAGATTCCGGTTCTGAAGGTCGAGGGTTAGAATCCCTCCGGGGTCACGAGAGGAAAGTCCTTCACAATCTATGGATTGTGAAGGACTTTTTTTATGTTTTGTATTTGGGGATTTTTGTATGTTTTCGTTTTCTGCTTTCCAACGGGTTCAGACTAAAAAAAGATAGCCGTCTTTCACAAGACAGCTACCTTTACATTAACCTAATTTCAATAATGAAAAACAATTCTTATTCCGTTCATGCTCGCTTGCATGATTGCTCTCTTAGTAAGAGAGCAATGGAGATTTCCATTGCGCTAATTTATAGAGATTTATGTTTTCGGATGGAACGATTTTATCAACATTTGGAAGCGTTTGCGAACGAAAAAAACAATCCTATATTTTGCAGGTTCGCTGATTTTGCTTAATTTTGTCGGTGAAGAAGGTTTTTTATTCCACTTGTGTATCTCTTACTAAGAGATATATTTTTTTCTCCCTGATAGATAGTATTTTGTGTTTTTTTGATGCCTGCTTGTTTTTGTTTGACCTGAAGGACGGGGTTAGGTGTTTAGGTATTTATAGAAAACCGGTTTGTAACGCTTGAAAAGTTGTAGTATTTTCTCTGTATATAAGGACTGGGGTGTGGGTTCCGGCTCCCGGATGAGATGTTCGATAAGTAAGTTGACATTATGGGCCCAGAAAATGAATGTACGGTTGGGGTGGAAAGTCGAACTGAATTCTAATAAACGGTCCAAAGAGAAACTGGTGGAGATAATACCGGCTCCGGCACACATGGCATCGTAGGCATTGCATTCCTGTTCGATATGCGCCGGAACCATCAAGACAGGCTTGCCCATGTAAATAGCTTCGCAGATGGATTCGAATCCGGCAGTACTGGCATAGGCACGACATCCGCTCATTTGTTTCAGGAAGGCGTGGTCGTCCAACGGATAGAAACTCAGCGTGTCGTCGATGTGGCAGACTTCCGTTTCGTTTTTGCGGTCCCAAAAGAAACGAAGAGGAATGTGGGGATACGCTTTATGCCAGGCCATGACTTGGGACGAGAATCCGGAATTCACCATGTAACCATGGATGTAATGGCCTTCGGATACCGTTTGTTGCAGAACTTCTTTGCGCAAGAGAGGGGGGACGACGTAGATACGTTGCTTTTTATCATCGGCCATCCTGCTGAAAGAAAGAGCCAGCATACGGTCAGAACCGATAGCCGTAAGCCGTGTGAACATTTTCAGGTACGGTTTACCCGAGGAAAACGAAAGTCTTTGTGGAGGAAAAGATATTGGTGTCCGATACATATCTGTCGGGTTTCGGGACGACAGAACAGGTAGGTCAGCCCGGTCAGCAGTTCGTAAAAGTTGATTACGATGTCTGCGCCGGAGGCTTTGATGCGTTGGCGGATGAACAGGATGCTTCGGGAGAATGCCGGCAAGCGCACGATATTATAAAGTATGCTTCCCGTCAGGTTGTTTTTGCGGTTGGCAGGGGTAGGCAGGAAGTTCGGACTCTCGAAACGACTGAGGGGAGCTTTGAGTTTTTGCCGGAAAAATGTCGGTAGTTCCCGGTTACGGCTCTTGCCGACAAGTACTTCTACGACCTCGTGCCCTTCGCGTAGCAGATGTTCTTCGAGTGTGAGAGCTTGCGTCAGGTGCCCCCTTCCTTCTCCTTGCACGATAAACAGGAATTTCATGAAGCTATGGTCAGTAAATTGGTGGCCGGTGTGTCTTGCGGGAGGCTGTCGGCGATGTCCGTATAGAAAATGATGTTCCAATGTCCGTCTTCATCTTCGGCCAGTGCGGAAAGGGTCTCCACCCAGTCGCCGGAATTGAGGTAATGTATGCTTTCGTATTCGGTATTATCCGGATGATGGATGTGTCCGCAAATGATTCCGTCGTATTTGCGGGCATGGGCAAATTCGGCCAAGGTGTGTTCGAAGTCCGAAATATAGTTGACGGCGGACTTCACTTTTTGTTTTACATGCTGTGAAAGCGAATAATAAGGTTTGCCGTGTCGTACGCGGTAACGGTTGTAGAAACTGTTGAAAGCCAGCAGGAGAGTATAGCCGAGGTCACCCAACAGGGCGAGCCATTTCATTTGTGTCGTGACCCGGTCGAATATATCACCGTGAGTGACAAAGTAACGTTTGCCGCCGCTTTCCAGTTCATAGTCTTTCACGATGCGGAGGTTGGCGAACGTGAGAGGAGCCAGATTGTCCAGGAAATCATCGTGGTTCCCGCGGACGTAGATGATTTCGGTGTCTTGGCGTTCCATCATTTTCATCAGTACTTTAAAGAAACGGGTGTGTCGGGGCTGCCATTTTCTCGTACCGCCTTTTTTCAGATGCCATCCGTCTATGATGTCGCCGTTGAGAATCAGGCGGTCGCAATCGACGTGGCTCAGGAAATGGCTGACTTCTTCTGTTTTGGAATGCGAGGTACCCAAATGAATGTCGGAGAGCACGAGCGTGCGGTAATGCCTTCTTTGTTCCATGTGCTTCTGTTTTTTTAGGACGCTACAAAGTTAGGCGTGGGATATGACAACCCGGTTTCTTTTCGGTGAGAATACGGTAACAAAGCGAAAAGAGACTTATTCCGTCGGGAACGAGTCTCTCTTTCGAACAGTTGAATATTGAGGTTAATGTTGGATAGTCTTTTTATGTCCTACGATGTAAATGCCTTTAGACAATCCGCTTGTGGCTTGCCCGGCGGGGACATTGCTACGCAATTTCATGCCTTGCAGGTTGTACACATCGACATTTTCTGTATCCGCTTCACCGAGGATTCCCGATACGTCGTTTATGATTTCGTCTTTGCTGTATAGTTTTACCTGATCGATGTATAGGCGGGTGTTGTAGGCAGCTCCTACTCCGGCTGTGGTTTCGAGTCCCATGCTGACGGTCACCTGCGTTTCCGTTTCAAGCGAAAAAGGGCATTCCACAGTTTCCCAATGGTTGGCTAACCGGGGATATTTGTATATTCCCGTGTCGCCGAAACGGATGCCGCAACGGGAATAATTGAGGTTGTCGCCGGTCGTGGTGATGGTGTAATCGTTGATGTGCCGCATTTCGTTGGCGCACACGTATTGTGCCAGAAAACTCAATTTGTATTCGCCTTTGGGCAAGGTGAAGGTTTGCGAGATGCTGTTATTGCCGCTGTCCCAAGAGTTCAGGATGCTCAGGCAGCGTTTGCCGCAGGCATCATCCGTGGCGGGAGCCGCCATGATACTGGCCGAGTTGCCCACGTTGGACGGAGATACGCAATACATGGTGGTGCTGTAAGGCATGGAATACAGTACGGCGAAGTTGGAGCCGCCTTTCAATCCGTTGCCGGGTGTCCAACCTTGGATGGGCAGGACTTGCGGCCATTTGCTGTCGGCAGCTTTGACCGTATTGATGTAGCAAGGATCGTAGACCACTCCGTTCAATGTCACTTTGCTTTCCGTTCCATAGGTCTGGTCTTCTTCAAAACCGGGATTGGAGAGAAACTGTGCGGTGACATCGAAAAACTCCTCCTGTTCTTCTTTGAGGTCAACGGTTTCGATGAGGATTTCGTTCCCGACAGCTTTGACGGATACACAAGATTCATGTTCCACAGTGACCGGTGCGGTCAGTTTATTCCCGTCAGCCCAAATCGTGACTTGGGCTTGTTGCTTTTGTCCGCTATAATTATAGAGGTAGGCACCGCAAGAGTCGTTTTCCATCTGTCGGGCGGAAAGTCCGTCGCCTTGAATGAATACACGGAGCGTATTGGCCACGCTGTGGTTCACGTCGCAGCGGAATGTGGCCGTGGCGCCTTGCTCGTTGACGGCAGTCATTTCCGTGAAGACCGGTGCTCCGTCTGGCAAAAGGATGTCTTTCAGGGTGCAGGCCGTTTCTCCGAGATAGTTGCTCAACAGCAGATAACGCGCACTGTCAGGGTCGCTGACGATGACGCCGTTCCAACCTTCGGCTACTTGTGCCGTCAGGGACAGTACGTCAGCGGCCAACTGTTCCGTGTCGGCCGAGTCCACATTACTATAATATATAATGTGTCGGCGGTCTACGATGCTTCCGTTGCTGAAGCTACGTCCGTCGGCCGAGTAAACCGGATAAATCTTGGACAGGAAGATGGAACTGTTCAGTTCACGGTCTCCGAAGGCGATGGACTTGTCGGTGGCCGTGTTCACGATTCCTACCTCATTGTCGATATTGACCCAATTTCCCATGAATGATTTCAACTGGCTGCCATCGGTTTGCAGGCGTCCTTTGCTATGGTAGAGCGTACGTTTCTCTTTGGTGAACGGATCGGTGCTGATGGCCATCAGACCACCTTTCTCTTCGGTAATGGTTCCATTGGTTTTGCCCACCACGTAATCCATGTAGATGAAAGCATTGCCCGGAGTGGAGAAGAGAGTGAAGTTGTTTTCCAGACTGTTTCCGTTGGTCATCAACTTGCCGTTCATGGTGTAACTGTTCCCGTTCAGGTCGTAGATACCGCTGATGACGGGCGAGGCATCTGTGGCCTTGCCGCTTACGGTGTACCAACCCAGAATGTTTCCCGTGTTGTTCTTCTTATAGGGCACGATGATTTTGTTTTTGTCAGGCTTGTTGGACGCGATATATCCGGTATAGCTCTTCAGTCCGTTGCTCCACGAGAATACGCTGAAACGGTCGGGCGTATTGGCCCGTACTATGTTTTGCGGGGTGAAGATGTAGGCTTGTTCCTGCGATTGGCTGAAGTCTTTCCAGGATGTGGCCTGTATGTCGGCCGTAGAAGCCAGTTCATGCATCAGGTAAGTCATCATGACGCGATGCCCTTCCACACCCATACGTCGTGGGCCGATGTCGCTGTTGAGCAACCAGCTTCCGTCCTGTGTCGTGCTCTGTCGGGCCTTGATATGTTTGTAAGCCAGATTTTCCAGCATTAGAGCATTCGGGTCGCGCAGGAAACAGGCCGCCGTGGTGTAGCTGGTGATTTGGTCGTAGAGGAACATGCTCCAGTCGTTGCCGTTCGGCATAGCCAGTTCTCCATCGGCCAACGCCAGACGGCAGAGCACTTCGTCCATGACTTTCTGGTTGTTGTGCATCAAGGCGTTGGTCTTCCATTTCGGGTTTCCTCCCTGGAACAGATGGAGAGCCAGATGGGATTCGCCCAGCTCCTGCATTACGACATTTTGGTAAGAAGTATGAAAGTAATTGTGGTTTTGCAATGTATAGTCGTCATACAGGTTTTTGCCGATGTACAGGTCTTGTACGGTGGTCTCGTCATATTCAGGGTCGATGACCGTAGTGTTTTGGGCGTCATCGACGTGCGAATAGCAATTGATGGCAAACGCACGCAGGCGGTCGAACCATTTGGGGGCCAGTGCATCGTCGGGGTATAGCCCCAAAGCACAGGACAAGATGTTGGTTTCCCAACCGTTTTCTTCGGCTTTCGTATCGCCGTTGTACCCCGTGGGAATGCTGCGCTCCAGTTCGTAATTGCATTCCGCCTTGATCATGTTGTAAATATAAGTCTTTTGGTTCTCGTCCAATTCTTCGTTCAGGAAGTAAGAGGCGTATGCCAATGACGTGGCCCAAAGCGAACTTTCCCATACGTGGTCGGCATTGCTGACAGAGCCCCAATATTTGTTGTCCGAAGTAATTTTGAATTTATTGGCTTTATGGGTGGAATAACCGAAGACGAGCGACTTCACGGCCATGTCCTTCACCACGTCCCAAGTGACGCCTTCTGGAAGAGTTACTTTACCTTTGCCATATTTACAAAGGAAAGCGCAAATCATGGAAAAGTCGGCATTTGTGCGTACTCCGTCCTCGTTGCTTTGTCCGGCACTTTGGGCTTTAAAATATCCGCAGGCTTCATCCTTACTGTTGGGAGCCGCGCAGTCGTACCATATATTATGGGCGTATGTCAGAGAGTTGGCCAACATTTGCAACAGATCCTGCTGCATGGCGGATTCTTCCACGAATTCATGGGATATGACACCTTCGGTGGGGGAATCCACTTGATCTTCCGTGCCGCCCTCAATACTCGGTGCGTTGGGGTCGAGGCTGCCCTCCGGCAGTTGCGTCAGCGTAAAATGGTCGTATGCGATGCAGCTTCCGCCGTTGCCCCAACTCATTTGTGCCGACAGAGTAATGGCGGATTCTTCCTTCAGTTTGAATTTCAGGGAATTTTCCGTCCATGAGGAAGCTCCCATGATGCCTGCGCTTCCGTTCGTGCAGGTTATCGTCAGTTTATCCAGCGATTTCAATGCTTTGTCGCTGACCGTGACGGTCGCACTGGTCGCGGCATTGTTGGCGGCAAAAGCCTTACTGAAGAATTTTAGTTCGTATTCTCCGGCCGGCAAGGGTGTGGATGTGGTTTGCCGCATTTCCGAATTTGCACTGCCCCAACCGAAACGTTGGTAGTAGGCAAATTCTCCGTCGGCTGCTTCCGTTTTGCCGAAATTGTTGTCGGTGAAGCAGTCCCTATTGATAAGGAGTGATACGCTAGGATTGGTAGTCACCCATCCTTTTGGATTGATGTCCCATCCTCGCAATTCTTCTGTTGTGGCTTCCGTTTTTACATAAACGACTTCGGGGGAATCCTGTGTACACGCCGTTGCGTCCTCTTCGAAAGAGGGATTGGCCAAATAAATGGATGTGATATCCTGTTGTCCGTATGTAGCCGCACAACCGAGTAACATGCTGTAAAATCCTAATACAGTTCCTTTCATGGTTTCATTATTGATGAGGTCAATTATTTGGTGTCAAATATACAATAAAAGTGTGCGTGCACAAAAAATAAATCTATTTATTTTAGAGAAAATCGACTTATCATGTTTTATAACATAAAAAAAGGACAAAAAAGTAGTCCTTTGTTGCGAAAAACTGTAGGAATGATTAATTTTACGACTTAGATTAAACGAATGATGAATTATGGAACTGATAGAACGATTTCTGAAATACGTGGGTTTTGACACGCAGTCGAGTGAAGAAGGAGAGGGTTGTCCGAGTACTGACAAGCAGATGGTGTTTGCGCGATATTTGGAGAACGAATTGAAAGCGATAGGGCTTGAGGAGGTGTCGTTGGACGAACATGGATATTTGTACGCCACGTTGCCTGCAAACACGGAACGCGAAGTGCCTACAATCGGCTTTATAGCTCATATCGATACTTCGCCGGATTACTCGGGAAAGGATGTGAAGCCGCGAATCGTGGAGCAATACGATGGTGGGGACATTGTATTGTGCGCTGAAGAGGGAATTGTCACCTCGCCGAAGCAATTTCCCGAATTGTCTGACCATGTGGGAGAGGATTTGATTGTCACGGACGGCCATACCTTGTTGGGAGCTGACGACAAAGCCGGTATTGCGGAAATCATACAGGCTATGGTCTACCTTCGGGAACATCCGGAAATCAAGCATGGCCGAATCAGGGTGGGCTTTAATCCCGATGAAGAAATCGGTATGGGAGCGCATCTTTTTGACGTGGAGAAGTTCGGCTGCGAGTGGGCTTATACTATGGATGGCGGAGAAGTCGGTGAACTGGAGTTCGAGAATTTCAACGCTGCGGCGGCCAAGGTGACGGTGAGAGGGCTGAACGTGCATCCCGGATATGCCAAAGGCAAGATGCGGAATGCCATGCTGACAGCGGCTGAGTTCATCCTCAGAATGCCTTCGGACGAAACCCCGCAAACCACGGAAGGCTATGAAGGCTTCTACCACCTGACGGGTATGAAAGGTACGGTGGAGGAAACCGTCTTGTCTTATATCATACGCGACCACGACCGGCAGAAGTTTGAAAACCGTAAGGCATTCGTGCGGCAGTTGGCGGAAGAACTGAATGCGGAAAACGGGGAGGGTACGGTGACGGTCGAGGTGCGTGACCAATATTACAACATGCGCGAGAAGGTGGAGCCGGTGATGCATATCATCGACATTGCGAAGAAAGCCATCGAGGCATCCGGCGTGGAATGTCGGGTGAAGGCGATTCGTGGGGGAACAGACGGGGCGCAGCTTTCATTCAAAGGATTGCCGTGCCCTAACATCTTTGCCGGGGGACTGAATTTTCACGGGCGCCATGAGTTTGTTCCGGTACAAAGTATGGAAAAGGCGATGATGACCATTGTGAAGATAGCAGAGTTGACGGCCTTAAGATAGTAGAAAATGGAACAGATTCCGACGTTGATTCAAGATTTGGCGTTGATCTTGCTGATTGCCGCTGTGGTTTCCCTTTTATTCAAGTGGTTGAAGCAGCCGGTAGTCTTAGGGTATATTGTGGCGGGTTTTATTGCGGGGCCTCATTTCATTTATACCCCGTCGGTACATGATTCGGGCAGTATCGATATTTGGGCACAAATCGGTGTCATAATCTTGTTGTTTACGTTGGGATTGGAGTTCAGTTTCAAGAAAATACTCAAAATGGGGGCGGCACCGGTCATTGCCGCCCTTACCATTATATTCTGCATGATGTTTCTGGGCGCGTCCGTCGGGCATCTGTTCGGATGGAAGAGCATGGATTGCATCTATCTGGGCGGAATGTTGGCCATGTCCTCCACTACCATTATATACAAGGCTTTTCAGGATTTGGGTGTTTTGCAGAAGAAGTTTGCGGGAGTCGTGCTCAGCGTGCTGATACTGGAGGACATACTGGCCATTGTGTTGATGGTGATGTTGTCCACTTTGGCCGTGAGCCATAATATAGAAGGAGAGGAGCTGATAGAAGGGTTGCTCCGTTTGGGCTTTTTCCTGATACTTTGGTTTGTGGTCGGATTATACCTCATACCTATTATATTAAGGAAAAACCGGAAGTTCCTGAATAGCGAGACCTTGTTGATCGTGTCGTTGGCGCTTTGCTTCGTCATGGCCGTGGTGGCTGTGGAGTCGGGTTTTAGTGCGGCGTTCGGTGCCTTTGTGGTAGGTTCCATCTTGGCCGAGACGGTAGAAGCCGAGCGGATAGAAAAGCTGGTGGCTCCGGTGAAGGATTTGTTCGGTGCCATCTTCTTTGTGTCTGTGGGGATGTTGGTAGACCCGGAAGTATTGGTTGAGTATGCTTGGCCGATAGCGGCCTTGACCTTGACCATCATCGTGGGGCAAGCTTTTTTCGGGACGTTCGGTTTCGTATTGGCCGGGCAGCCGTTGAAAGAGGCGATGAAGTGCGGTTTCAGTATGTCGCAAATCGGGGAGTTTGCTTTTATCATCGCTTCTTTGGGGATGTCGCTCGGCGTGACGAGCCATTATCTCTATCCTATTGTGGTAGCCGTTTCCGTAGTGACGACTTTCACTACGCCTTATATGCTGAAAGCCTCTGGTCCGGCTTATTGCTGGTTGTGCCGCGTGTTGCCCCACGGTTGGGTGGCGTGGTTGGAACGCTATACACCGGGCACGGTGGTGCAGAGCCATTCCGGAAATTGGAAGAAATTGATTTCCGCCATGTTGAGGCAGATTGTGGTCTTCACGATTCTTTCCGTGACGGTCATTGCGCTGTCTTTCCGTTTTTTGTTACCCTTTACCCGAGAGATACTGCCCCATTGGTGGGCGAATGCGCTTTGCGGAGTCGTCACGCTGCTTTGCATCGCTCCTTTTTTGCGGGGTATCATGGCACGTGGCCGCCGTTCGTCTTTGTTTCAGGCCTTGTGGAAGGAAAGCCGTTACAACCGTTTGCCGTTGGTCTTTACGCTTATTGTAAGGGCGGTGGTGGTCTGTATGCTCATTTTTTATATCATTCGCTTTTTAGTGCCGTTTGCCGACCCCTTGTTGCTGTTATTGGCCCTGTTGATTGTCGGGGGCATCTCCTTGTCCAGTCCGTTGCGTCGGAATTCCATCCGGATGGAGAAAGTCTTTATGGACAATCTGCATAGCCGGGACATGCTGGCGCGTCGCGATGGTAAAGTGCAGCCCGGTTATGCCGAACGGCTGCTGTCTAAGGATTTGCATCTGGCAGACTTTGAAGTCCCGGAAGAGTCTATTTGGGGAGGCCGTTTACTGGGTGATTTAAAATTAGGGCAACGTTATGAGGTCAACGTCGTTTCCATTATTCGCGGAACGCACTATATGAATATTCCCAACGGCAATGACCGTATTTATCCTCGCGACCATATTCAGGTGATAGGTACGGACGAACAGATAGAACGTTTTTCCGGTGCATTGGCGAATACGGTCATTGTAGAGGCGGAATATCAGGACCGTGAGATGCAGTTGAAACAGTTCCTGATTACCGAGGTGTCCGGATTCGTAGGGGTGAAAATAAAAAACAGTGGCATCCGCGACCGGTACCACTGTATGATTGTAGGTATTGAGACCCCTGACGGCATATTGGAGAAGCCGGAGGCCGAAAGGGTTTTCCGTGTCGGAGACATCATTTGGCTGGTAGGGGAGAAGGAAGCCCTGTCCCGGCTTTTTTCCGGTAAGCCTTAATCGTCTTCCCCGCCTTCTTCGTCCTCGACATCGAAGTCGAACAACAGGTCGTCCAAATATTCGGGTGTGGTGAACTCCTCCAAGCTCCGGCGGTCTTTCTTCGTAGGGCGTCCGGTTCCACGGGCGCGGCCGATGAAGCCGCTCAGGCGGCTCATCTCCAGAAGTTCGTATTGTTCCGGCGGAGTGACGTTTTCCAGTATTTCCGGAATCAGCTTGGCACCGACACGTTTTTCTATGGTCTGCTTGACCTTAAAAGAATAAGTGACAGGAGGTTTGCGCACTTCAATGACATCGCCGGGTTTGACGGTACGTGAAGGTTTCAGTTGCGCCCCCTTCATGGAAATCTGCCCTTTCTTGCAGGCTGCGGCGGCCATCGAACGTGTCTTGAAGATGCGGGCGGCCCACAGCCACTTGTCTATTCTCGCTTCATTCATACGTTCTTCTACTTCTTGTTGAATTGGTTCATGGTAATCTGGATACCGGCCAGACAGAAACTTTTTATCATTTCGCAAGCCAGTCCCACCCGTTCGTCCATGGTTTTCAAGTCCTCTTCCGTGAATTGTCCCAGTACGAAGCCGATTTGTCCGCCCCGGGGGAAATCGTTACCGATGCCGAACCTCAGACGGGCGTAAGCCTGTGTACCTAAGATGGAGGCAATGTTTTTCAATCCGTTATGACCGGCATCACTTCCGCTTGGTTTCATACGCAGGGCACCGAACGGGAGAGCCAAATCGTCTACGACCACCAGGATACGTTCAAGAGGAACGTTCTCTTTGTTCATCCAGTACCTGACGGCGTTTCCGCTCAAGTTCATGTAGGTGGACGGTTTCAAAAGCACCAGTTGCTGCCCTTTCAGCGAGAGGGAAGCCACAGCGCCGTAGCGTTTGTCCTCAAAAACAAGATTGGACGCCTTAGCCAAGGCGTCCAATACTCTAAAACCTATATTGTGACGGGTTCCGGCATATTCGCTTCCGATATTGCCCAAACCGACAATTAAGTATTTCATTCGCAGTTTATGGATTAATTGTCAGCAGATGCGGCAGATCTTGCACCACGCGTCATCTTAACCTGACAAACGACAACTTCTTTGCTGGTAACCAATTCCAAACCTTCGAAATGCAGTTCGCCGACTTTGATAGTCTTGCCCAGACCCAAGCTCGTCACGTCGATGTTCAGGCGTTCGGGGATATTGGTATAAACAGCTTTTACTTTCAATTTACGTACGGATGCAGCCAGACGACCACCAGCTTTCACACCTTCAGCCAAACCGTTCAGTTTGATGGGCACTTCCATCACGATGGGCTTCGTGTCGGTGATTTCATAAAAATCCACGTGCAGTACGTTATCTTTTACGGGGTGGAACTGAATTTCTTTCAGAATGGCTTTACACTCTTTGCCGTCGATATTCAGGTTTACGGCATAGATGTCCGGAGAATAAATCAGATTGCGCAGTTCGTCGTTTGTTACGGTGAAGGGCAATGCGACTGGTGCACCGTTTTCGTCTTTTGCTTCTCCATACAAGTTACAGGGTACGGCGTTAGCTTTACGGATTTCACGCGCAGCCTTTTTGCCGAATGCAGCTCTTGCTGTACCTTTTACATTAATTTCTTTCATTACATTAATTTTTTTGTGTTACTCTAAATTAAGTGATTTATGCTTAATCTCACCATCACACGATGTGTGCATCTTTCGATGATGCTGAAAAGCGGTGCAAAATTACGGCTTTTCATCGGAATGGCCAAATGTTGCGGGCGTTTTTTCATATTTCCGCCACGCGGTACCGGTTCCCATAATGCGTGTGCACTTTCTGCACCTCTGCGGCTACGAGGGCTTGAGCCAGCTTGGGCAGCGTTATGCCTGCCATCGCTCCTGGTTCCAACCGTCGCAGCCGTGCGAATATCTCGGGCAGAGAGAGCAAGCGTACCTTCTCCCCCGGCTGAGCCGCACGATAGTAACGGTGTAATACCTCCCCGGCCGGGCAGATGCGGTAGAAAGCCGCGTTGTGCAGCCTCAGGGCGTTCTCTTCCCCGTGGCTGAACCAGTACCGTTCTCCGTTTTCCAGTTCCGCTTTCAGTTGGGCGTAGATTTGCGCATGGTCGATACCCGTGCTGTCGATGGGATGCTTCACGAGCACGCAGATGAACCTGCGGCTTCCCGAAGGGTCGGAAAGCAGTTCGCGCGAGTTGGACGTGCCGATGAAGGAGGCGATGCGCGGCAGGGCTTGGCTGTGCCGCCGGTACGCCTTGCGCAGGTTGAGGGCGGAGAGCTGCATGAGGTTCTTCAGGAGCGGGTGTTTCTTCTCGGGTATGCGGTCGAACTCGTCCAGGTTCAGCAGCCCCATCTCGGTAAGTTGCCGTTCCACCTTGTCGGGACGCGCGAGGTCCACGCTGTCGGTGTAGTAGGCCTGCAACTGAGGTGGCAGCAAGGCGCGGCAGAAGGTGGACTTTCCGAGTCCTTGTTCGTCGCTGACGAGCAGGGGCGCGGTGCTGTGTGCGTGCAGCCCGTCGGATAGTCCGGCCCATTGTGCGGCCAGTCCGAGCATCCACCGGTGGAAGGCCTGTATCCACAAGGGACTGTCCGAGACGCGGGCGGCCAAGTCGTGCAGTCGGTCGCGCCCGTCCCATGCCGGGAGACGTTGGAAATACAGCCGGAAGGGATGGTATTCCCGTACATTGGCAGAGTGCACCATGCGTGCCACGTCGCGGTCCCAACAATCGATGCCGTGGCGGTGCGCCTCGAGGCAGATGGCGTTCAGGTCTCGTTCCGTGGCGGGTCGGAATGTCCCGTTTTCCCCGTCCGACAGACAGCGGAACTCCGTGGCTTCGGTGAGCACGTTGAAACGGAACTCGTATCGTTCGGTGAGGAAGCCGCCGAGGGCGGATTCGAGGTTAGCGGCTTTCGGGAGCGTTTCCGCCTGCGGTGTGGCGACGTGGGTCGTACCCATCGTCTTTCTTGCCGTTCGTTTTTCGTTCCACCGCCTTACGGCATTATGTGCAATCCTTTTGAAATCCATAGTAGCTGTGTTTAGGGTCTGTTTTCTGCCTGCAAATATACGACATGAAAAAGCCCTTGTCAAGCCCTTCACCATAACCCTATTGATTACCAGTCGGTTTACATTTGTAAATCGGAATCTGTATGCAGTGTATCATTTCCCGGTGAAATCCCGGTGAAGGATGTAAAGGCAGAAAGTTCACCTTAAAACGTTGATATAGAAGAAGTCTGAAGGAAGCGAACCTTTTCGGGTGAAAAACCGTTTGTGGGAGGTGGAGAAGCGGAGAATACTCTCCGGAAAACACCCACATCTCCTTTTTATCTGGTGTTCGGCACGGTAAAGCTCGTAAAGCGGATGTCGGCATATCTGAAAATCGTTCTCAGTAGATTGAAAAATCGTTTGGCTTAGAACGGAAAATCGTTTGGCGCAGATTGTACGGGGCATATCGTAGAGTAAAATATTTATAGTATTTAAAAATATTCTAATAAGTATTATATCGAATAAGGTTTTAAGATATTGTTTATATAGCGTAAGATTATATATATTTGTTGTAATCTGAAGTATCTTATTTGATTATCAACGCTTTGTAGAAAACTCGCATGAGAACGGGCAACGGATAAGAAAATTCCAAGCTGTTTAGAATCACTATATTCCTCATGCTTTCAAATAACTCTTTTTTCTTGATGCAAAGGTAGCATTTTTTCGTGATTGCCGGTAATTTTCGGGCATAAAATATCACGGTCATTTCAAGAAACATATACAGCGGACATGACAGCCATACCGTAGCCGAATCCCCGTAACTCACAGGCAAAGGTAACCCGTGTCCTGCTCGTACAAGCAAGGTCAAGCCCTCCGGGTGTCGTGGAAAAATCATCCTCGCCCGGAGGGCTTGCGGTATTTTTCCCGCCAACCTTGCATGTACGGGACACGACCTTTTATGGCCTGTAGTTACGGGAACTCCGGCCCCGAAAAGCCGGATCACTAAAAATAAATTGTTATGTCACAGCAGGTAACAAAAGAAAAGTACAGTATCGAAACACTCAGAGAGCGGAATGTTTCATACGACCACCAGCATTGGCTGACACAGGAAGATGTGGATATGGCCAACAGTTATGTGGAACTCATTGAGCGGACACGCTCTAAGATTACACCGCAAATCGGAGACAGGCTGGTATATGTAACCGAACACGGGGATTATTACGGAAACGCCCTTATTGACAGCAGGAGTGCAAAAGAAGGATATCTTTCCGTATGCGAACAGCCGTATGTGCCTTTCGTGTGGGAAGAGGACGGCAATATCCGTCTGAGTGTCAGCGGAGGCGCATTCCATTCCGTGAATCCGGAGGAACTGAAATTCCTGAAATGGACGGAAGGGGTGTTCAAGGACTGGGGGCATTGCGGTGCTTGCGCCAACGGTTCGGTGTCATTTCTGGCTAAGGTACCGTTATGGTTTTATGCCGAACCCAATCCCAGGTATGGAGATTTCACGACCGAGACCTACCGGAAGTTCTACCTACACAAAAGGGAGGAATCGGAAAACGGCAATCTCTATCAAGGCTTTGACATCGCTTTTCGGGACGAAGCCGAGTTCCGGCAGTTCCTGAAGGACTACGAAGGAACGGTGTTCAAGGGAAATTGGGATAATCAAATCGTGTTATGGTGTTTCCGTCGGGAATATGTGTTCTTACCTTCCGCCAAATGGGAAAAGATAAAAATCCCTGCCGTAGAGCGAAAGCTCAACTTCCATCCCGAGCAGGTCAAGATAGTCAAGGACATGGAAAAGCACATCACTTATTTCTACCGGATTAAACCGGATAATTTTTAACATTTAACCCTAACAGATATGCAAACGACAACAGCACCCAAGGCCGGCAACGCTCCCGACCTGCTTCAAGGCATTCTGAGCGTACAAGTGAGAAACGAGGACAAGATTACGGAACAGGACCGTGTCTATTGCCAGACGCAGCAAAACCTGCTTTACAAGACACTCGACCAGATTGACCGCTGGTACGCCGTCTTCAAGGAAGAAGCCGAACAATATCAAGCCGAACGTAAGTTCCATTACGAAGAAAACGGCAAGGTTTCCATGCGTGATTTCTACACTTACCATAACGACAGGGAAGACTATTCACACAACGAGTTCAAACCGTTTGACCTGATTAACGATCTGGTAGATAAGAACCGAAACGCCAACGCGAATTTTGCGAACCGCATCATTTCTTATTTCAACAGGACTTACAAAGTGTCGGTTCCTGAGTATAAAATAGACGAAAAGACCCTTCCGATGGGCTTCCGTCCTGTTTATGACACATATGTAGATGTAGTCATCGAACACTTGGGCGGCAAGAGTTTCCGGGAAACGGCCGTGGAAGAACTGCTCGCACGCCTGAGCAAAGTTGTCAGACCGGCATACTGGAGCAAAGTCAAGACGGAGTTGAAGAAGGACAAGATAATCTTTCCCGAAATCATCCGTTTCGACGATTTTTCCATGCAATACAACCAAAGGAACAGAATCTCCTACAACTACGGCGGAGAACTGGAAACCCTGTGTGCCGGCATTGCCTACGGTGCGGATGACATACTGAATGGAAATTCAAAGATGATTATCCGTTTTGATGACAACGACATTTCTGTCACAGACTGGTACGACCTTACGACCACCAATGCCGAGCAAATCCGATTCTACAAGAACGGACGTATCGATGTCCGGTTCAAGGACAGTGCGGCAGCCGAAAGTTGTTTCAAGCGTCTGCATCTGGATGAAATCACCCTAAGAGAAAACTGACCATGATAAGATTTACACAGCACCCCGTAAGGCAATCCTTGCGGGGTGTTTTCATTTTTAACGATAAACAGATAAAGTCATGTATGCCATCATCCCCCAACAGATACCGCAAGGTATGCGTGCCGAAGTCAACGAGAAGATACTTTTCGCCATAGACTCCGGCAAGAACCTCATTCCGGCGGAGAGCATCTACAACTGCTATACCGGTATCGGAGGGCTGCACAACCTCAAACAGTCCGACTTTGCCAGCTACCACGAGTATGCCGAAGCGAAGAAGGAGTTCGAGATGGGACAGTTCTTCAC
>ERZ1673700.1355-NODE-1355-length-24790-cov-5.304023_pt1 | contig 24790 bp, 32 predicted proteins | sample MGYA00580230_ERZ1673700 | MGnify/ENA primary metagenome ERZ1673700 (study PRJEB41218, sample SAMN15661782) | gut metagenome | host: Homo sapiens | place: Canada: London | collected 2015-08-20/2019-03-30 | study: EMG produced TPA metagenomics assembly of...
CCACGCTGTTGATGGCCCACCCCGCACCGAACTTTGCAAGGCCGCCCACCAGCGTCTTGCCCGCACTCTCGCCCTTGTCAACGCTCTGGCCCATGGCTTCCGCGCCGCCCTGGGCACTCAGCACCGGCAGCACCAGCGCCGGGCTGATGCCCGCCACCGCAAGGTTCTCCGCCGCACTGGTGGTCACCCCCATCAGCTGGCGCGCAATGGGGCTCATGCCCGCCTGCGCCGCTTCGTTCAGCTGCTGGCCGCGCTTGTACATCTGGTAGCCCAGGCTCTTCTCCGGGTCGATGCCCTCGCTCACCTTTGCCCCGCTGATCCGCGCCCGCATCCGGTCGATCTCGCTCTGGCTGTAGCCCTTGGCCTTCAGCTCTTCGTCCGTGTAGGCCATGCCGGTGCTCTGGGCCGGGGCCGCCATCACCCCGCTGCTGTTCAGCTGCATGGCGTTGTCCCGCCCTGCATACTGGGTCTTTCCGCCGGTCATCAGGCGCAGCAGTTTCCACTGCCGGTCGTCACTCTTCACGCTCTCTTGCAGCTCGTTCCAGTTCTTTCCGGTCTCCACTGCGTTCTGCACGCTCCGCACGGCCGTCTCGCCCGCCATCAGCGGGGCCGACGCCACCGTGTCCACAATGCCGCCGATCGTGTTGGAGATGCGCCGCGCCGCCCGCTGCCAGTCCGGCAGGGTATCAAAGTCGGCAATGTACTGCCGCGCCTCTCGGATCTGCTTGCGGCTGTAGCCCTTGGCCAGCAGCTCCGCGTCGGTGTACTCCCGCTTTTCCGTGCTCGTTTCCGCCGTCGGCGCACTGGCCATTGCCCCGCTCACGCTTATCGGCTGCATGGCGTTGTTTCGTTCAGCATAGGTCTTGTTCCCCTTGCCGGTGCGCAGCAGCCGCACCAGCTGCCGGTGCTGCGGGTCTGCATCCATCCACTGGTTCAGCCGGTCGAAATCGCTGAACTTGTCGGTTGCCTTCAGCTCTTCAGTCTCCTGCTTCAGCTGCTGTGCATCCCGCGCATACCAGCTTTCCACCCGCTTTGCGTCCGCATCCTTGATCTGCTTTTTTACGCTCTCCGCGTTCGGTGCACTGGCCATTGCCCCGCTCGCGCTCTGCATCGGCATGGCGTTGTTTCGCTCGGCATAGGTCTTTCCGCTCTTGGTCCCGGTCCCCAGCACCTTGGCCGCCGGGGCGCTGTTCTTGCCCGTTCCCAGCCACTCCGGCTGTCCGGTGCGTTCCACCGTCGGCAACTTTGATCCCGCCTTTTTCGTGGTCTGCACGCTTTGGGTCCCGGTCATCTGCCCCAGCACCTGCGCGCTCAGGCTTCCGCTCGTGGGGTTCTGGTTGCTCTTTCCCGCGCTCTGCGTCCCGGCTTTCTGTGCCGTGCTGCGCACGCTGGTGCCAGCGCTCCGGTTCACCCAGGCGTCGGTGCTTTTGGCCGCCGGCTTGGTCCCGCTGCCCGTCCGCAGCGCGTCGATCTTCTCCGCGCTCCAGCCGGTGCTTCCGCTGCTCCGCGCCGGGGCCGGGGCCGTCGTGCTTTTCGGTGCCGCGCTCTGGCCGGTGCCCTGCGTGCTCTTCTGCCCATTATTCTGTTTGCGCAGCTTTTCAATGTTCTGTGCGTTCCATCCCATACGCTCACCTCATCACTTCGTTCCGCGCCACTCGTAGTCGATCTGGTTCATAATGGCCGAGATCTGGTCGCTGCTCAGGCTCGTGTTGTTGGCCAGCTCGCTTGCGATCTGGTTCTGGCTGTACCCGCTGTTGGCCATCTTCCGCGCGTTGTACATGCCCTGCTCCCAGGCTGTGCCGTTTGCCTTGCCGGGGTTGCCTGTGCCAGTCAGCCGCTGGATGCGCCCTGCATCAGCCAGTGTGTCCTCGTAGTAGCTTCGCCGCTGGTCGTCCGGCTTCATGGTGCTGTACTCTTTAAACATCGTGTTCAGCTGCGGCTGGGTGTACCCGTCCACCTTGCTGCTCGCGCTGCCGCTCTTCGTGCTGCGGCTCGTACCGCTGCTCCGTCTCCCACTTCCTGTCCCGGTCGTGGTCCTGTACCGGTTCTGCAGTGCCAGCTGGCCGCTCAGATAGTTCAGGTTGCTCTGGTTCACCCGGTTTGCAATGGTGCTGAAGTTGTCCATGCTGTCCGTTCCATACCCCACCGCCTTCGCAATGGTCTGCCCCAGTTTGTCGTTGCCCGATGCCGTAATGTCGCCCGCCTTGATCAGGTAATCCAGATTGTCCTTGTCCGTCTGCGACAGGCCGGACCAGTTCTTGAGCACATCGTAGCTCAGCCCGTAAGGCTGCAGATACTGTGTGATCATCTCCTCCGGTGCACCCTGCTGCAGCAGGGTGAATCCCTCAAGCAATGCCGCATTTTGCTGCACCGTCAGGTCGCTCACTCCCTGCAGGTTGTCAAACATGTTTTCGTCCATTCGGTACATTCGCAGGATTGCTTTTGCGCCGTCCACGTTACCGTTCCGGTACTCCTCCTTCGCCTGTGTAATGGCATTTGCCTTCTGCTGGCTGTAACCCATGTAGGCATCATAGGCCTTGCCCACATCGCTGCCTACATTCTTGATCACGTTCCACACGTTGCTCAAAAAGTCGCTGTTCTCCTGCCGGGCCTGCTGGGTGCGTCCGTACCGGTAGTTCCGCCAATTTGCTGCGTCCGCCACGCTGCCGTCGTACTCGCCGCGTGCAAGCTGGTCCTGGTTCAGCAGGTTATTCAGCTGGGTTCCCTGCCCGGCCAGTTCCTGCTGCCACTGGCTCAGGGCATCCGCCCGCGCCTGGGCGTATACGTTCGCGGTCTGGCCCGTCTCCCCGGCCGCCGCCTGCTGTGCTGCGCTCTTGGCCCAGTTTGCGCCGTACCCGGCCGAAAGGCCGTTTGCCACCTCTTCTGCCGCGCTGGCCCCGGCGCCTGCATTGCCAAAAAGGCGGCTCAGGGCGCCCCGGTAGGTGCCGTTCTGGCTGTCGTAGCCAAGGCCCGCGCTGTTGGCACTGTCCATTCCCGCCAGCGCGTTCTGGATCCCTTCGTCGTAGCGGTTCTCATACGCCCCCGGCATGGCCGCTTCCGCCTGTGCCTGCTGTTTCTGCTGGTCGTTCAGTCTCTTGATGGTCCCCATGCTCTACCTCCATTCTCAGATAAAGAAAAACGGCAGGATCTGCGCCGCAATGCCCAGCACGCTGAACAGCCCGTTCAGGGTGCTGCTCACGTTCTGCTGCCGCTGTGCATAGGCGTTGTTGTACTCGTTCTGCCTGTAGCTCAGGTCGTTGTACCAGTTCGACAGGTCTTTCTGGTACTTGTTGTAGTCATTCTGCTCGGCCTCCTGCAGGCCGTTCAGCTCCTGCTGCAGCCCGCTCTTCCGGGTGTTGTATTCGCTGCGGCTCTGGCTCGTCAGGCTGTCCAGCACGTTGTCCAGGTCGCTCATGGTCGCCGCATAGGCCTTCTGGCCCGCCTGGGTGCCGTAGCTGGAGCCGTACCCGCCGGTCAGTGCGCTGGCATTGGCCTGCGCGTTCTGGTTCGCCAGCTTCGCCTTCTGGGTGTACTCGCTCTTGTACTGCTGGTATGCCGTATCGGCCGCCGGGTCATAGTCGTAACCGCCCAGATCATCCAGCTTTCCCATCACGTTGTCGATCTGGCCCTTGTACTTGCTCTGGTAGTCGGCCGGTTTCGTCTGTTCAAAGCGCTCCAGCTCGCTCCGCGCGTTGCTCAGTCTGCTCATCTTCAGCTCTCCTTTCCGCTCAGATAATCCTCGCTCATGTTCTCGCTGCTAAGGTTGGTCAGCACATAGGTCAGCTGCTCGTTCAGCTGGTACAGGTAGTTCGTCAGCGCCCGCGCGTCCGCCTCCGGCATCTGGTCGCTGAAGCTCGGCAGGCCGATGCCCGCCAGTCCCGCAATGCTTGCCATTGTCTTCTCCTTTCATCGTCTCGGCACCGCGCCGCTCACCCTTGCCCCTGCTGCATCCGCAAACGTAAAGGCCATGCTCCGCAGCACCATCTGTCCGGTGCCTGCAAATCTCAGCCGCATGGTGTCGTGCCGCCGGGGCACGAAGGGCAGGTTCACCCGCTGGTGGTCCCTCGTCACCGCACAGCTGCTCACCGTCTCCCAGTCCCCGCCGTCGTAGCTCACCGCCACGGTCAGCACCGTGTGGGCCAGTGCATCCATGCGCAGCGTGACCCGGCTGATGTACTTGTCGTCCGGCACGGCAAGGCCGATGTCTCCGGTCACGGCCTCAAATTTCAGCCCCGTCTCGTCCTCGCCGCTCACTTCCCGCTCCGGGTCGGCCGCCCACAGGGCATTGCCGTCCCACAGGTACAGCTGCTGGCCGGTACTCACCATCCCGGTGCCCGCCGCGCTCTCCTCCTGCCACAGGCCCCGCTCGGTGTCGTACACCAGCAGCCGCCCGCTGCCCGTGTCCGTTTTCCGGTGCAGGTACAGGTAGTACCGCGCATCCAGCTGCCCTCCCACGGCCCGTTCCACCGCCGTCAGCTTCCCGGTGTCCAGCGCGCCGCTCACCTTGGCAGGCAGGCTTCCGCTCCACGCCATCACCCCGTCCGGCGACAGATAATACAGTGTCTCCGCGATCACGCACAGGCTCTTTGCCGCATTTGCCGCCACGCCCCGGCACCGCACACTGCTCATCTGGTAGTCGCTTGGCTTCGAGCCGTACAGCTTGTGGATGCAGTTTTCCTTAAAAAACAGCAGGTACCCCAGGCAGCTGGCCGCCCCGGTAAACGCGCCGTCGCTGCCCACGCTCACCGCGTAGCTGTCCGACGCAATGCCCCGGTAGCTGTACCAGTTGGTGGGGTCGCCCAGGGCACAGGCATAAATGCTGTTTTCCTCCCGGCTGCATCCCCACACCCGGTTGCCCTGCTCGGTCACAAAGTCCAGATCCGGCACCCGCCGTTCCAGCTTCACCGGCGCTGCGGCCGCTTCGTTCTCGGTCACCTTGCCGTCGGCGCTTCGCCAGCTGGTGCCGGTGGCCGTCACGGTCCAGCTGCCATAGTACCGGGTGCTGTCCTCCGGCACGGCCAGCGTCGTGATCACGTCGTCCCCGTCCAGTGTGCTGATGCTCACCTCGCCGTTCAGCCCAGCCGCCGCCGCACTGCATACGGTGCCCGGCATCCCGCTCACCGTCACGGTGTCGCCTTCCTTCAGCACGCTGCCAAGGCCCGGGCAGTGCAGCCGCAGGCTCGTCAGCAGGATCTCGCTCCACTTCTTGTTCTTCGCGCTGTACTTCAGCAGTACGCTGCCCGCGCCGTAAGGGCTCTCGGCGTCCCCCTTCAAAAACAGCCGCCCGTCCGCCGGGCTCTCCGGCTCGGTCGTGCCCACCCCGTCCGGCGTGTAGGTCCTGCCCTCGCCGTCGCAGGGGGTCACGGTCATGGTCCCTCCGCCCAGCGTCCACGCCGCCGCAAGGTCCGTCAGCTCCCCGCTCACCGTGTCAAAGGCCTTCTTGTCCGGCCAGATCAGCACCTTCGTGCCCATGCCGGTCATGGCCTTCTCGTTGTCGGTCAGCGCGTTTTCCAGCACCACCGCCCCAGCCCGGCTCTCGTCGGCGTCCGGGGTGTACTCCAGCGTGGTTCCCCGGCAGATCACCAGCCCGTTCAGGTGGTACATGCCGTTCACGTCCTGTACCTCCCGCACTTTTTTGCGGGTCGCCCGCGTCTGCAAAGCCGGGTACCCCCGGCCGGAAAAATTCAGGCTGCTGCTCAGCTCCGCCTCGCTGCACCCGTAGGTCTCGTTCATCCCGCCAAAGGCCCGCAGCATCTGCCGCCCGCTCTGCAAGATGTTCAGGTTTCGCCCGTCCGTCATCTCAGTACCTCCACTGCACACCGCCCGCCGGGGCATAGCGCCTGCGCATCCATGCGGCAAACTCCTGCACATAGTCGCTGTACAGCTGCATCTCGTTGGCCGCCCGTGCCACCTCGCCCAGGGCAAGGTCCATCTGCGCACACAGCCAATGCACATACAGGGGTGCAAACTGCTCCGGGCCCAGCAGCTCGGTGTCGTAGGCAAGGCCTTCGGCCCATGCCGTGTCCGCGCCCACGTCGTCAAAGTCCACCGTCTCGCTGCGCTCCACCACGCTCCCGCGCAGGCGGCTGTCGCACTGCCGCAGCCAGCTCTGTTTCAGACTGTCCGAAAATTCATTGTTCGGCCGCATCTCGTCGGCCTGCTCCATGGCCTGTCCCGCCGTCATCTCGTCATCTTCTCCTTCCAAATCAAAAGGCCCCGGCACAGCCATGTGCCGCTGTACCGGGGTCCTCTGTCTCTTTTGTTACACGCGCTGTGCCTGCTGCACGGCTGCCGCCTCTGCTTCGGCAATGCGGGCCATGGCCGCGTTGTCCATCTCTTCGCTGTGGCGCAGCACCTCGGCCACCGCCTTCGGCACCTCCACGTCCACGCCGCGCTGAATCAGGTAGGTCTCGCCGTTCACGCCCACAAACACAGGCGCCTTATAGCGCTGGCTGTCTTTAAACAGGTGGATCACCTCGGTGTCCTTCTCCAGAGTGTCCATGGTGTCCTTCTTTGCGGCCTCGGTGTCCTGCACGGCCGTCTCAGTCTTTTTTACTGCCATCGTCGTACCTCCTTGATTTTCTTAGTTTGCCAGTGCCTTGGCGCTGTAGCGTGCGCTGCAGCTCTCAATGCGCACCATGTACTGCTCGCTCAGGCGCTCGGCGGTCTTCACAGCCTTCCAGCCCACGGACGCGCGCTGGTTCAGCGGGTCATCGCCGTAGCCCAGCTGCTTCACGATGTGCTGCATGCCGCCGCCCTCCAGTTCGGTGGTGGCGTAGGCGTGGGCACCCAGCACCAGGGTGCTGAACACCGCCAGGCCGCTCGGGCAGCCGGTGCCCTTCCAGATCTTTGCCTCGCTGGACACCACAAAGCGCACGTTGTTGATCTTGCCGATCTCGCCGTTGAAGATCTCTTCCGGGGCCGCGTACTTGTGCGCCTCGATCCAGTTCGGGTCCTTGCGGATGTCATAGCTGGTGTACGGGTGCACGATGGCCACATAGCTGTCGCCGATGGGGTCTGCGTTCTGGGCCTGCAGCATGGCCACCGCCTGGTCGATCAGGTCCACGGTCAGCTGTGCGGTGGCGTCCAGCGTTGCGCGGCTGGTCACGGCAGTCTCCACGCCGTCCGCCACCTTGGGCGCGTAAATCACGTTCGTGCCGCCGTTCAGGATGTCGCGCACCACGGTGTCCATGGTGCGGCCGCCCTGGCTGGCCAGAATGTTGGTGGCCTGCACCACGTTGTTGTCAATGGCGGTCAGGTCCAGCATGTCGGTCAGGGCCACCCAGCCGCCGTACTGGTGCACCTCGGCGGTGATGGTGGTCACGTTCAGGGTCTGGCCGGTCGGGGTCACGCCTTCGGTCAGCGGGGTGGTGGCCTTCGGCAGGCTGTCGTACCGGCGGAACTCAATGGTCTTGCCGTTGTTCGCCGGGATCGGGTAGCTGTCGCCGAACTGGTCATGCACCAGCGCAGGCTCTGCCAGATCCAGCAGGGTCTTTTCGTAGTAGGTCTTCATCTCGGCGGTCATGCCGCCGGTTGCGGTGGTATTCTGCAGCTGTGCGCTTGCATCCGCAAACATCTGCAGATCCAGTCTCTTTTTGCTCATCTGTTTGTCCTCCTTCAAGGTTTTTATCTTCTCACGCCCTCTGCGTGGGAAATCTCTCACAGCACGATGCGCTCTCCGCGCCGTGCCCGCTTTGCCAGCTCGGCCCGCTGCTTGGCGGTCATGTGCGCCACGTCCACCTTCATCTCGGCCGCGCCGCCGGGGTGCGCCCCGTTCTCGGCCGGCCGCTGTGCCCTCTGCTGGATCCGCGCCGTCACGCCCTGCTCCACCTGCTGGGCCGTGCGTGCCGTGCTTGCCTCCATCAGCTGGTCAAAGTAGGCGGCCCGGTACGCCGCTTCCAGCCCGATGCCGCGCCGGATCATGTCCGCCACGCTGGGGTTGTTCAGCACCTTGTCCAGCTCAAACGCCGGGTACTTTACCTTCAGCCGGGCCGCTTCCGCTTCCCACTGGGCCCGCACGGCCGCCGCACGCTGCTGGTGCTCGGCCGCCTGCCGGACCTGTTCGGCCCGCTGCTTCTCGGCGTTCGCCCGCTGCAGCTCGCTTTCCATCCGGTCCATTTCCCGCGCGGTCTTTACGCTGATGCCGCGCTCCGCTGCCAGCGTCTCATAGTACTCGTCGTTCTTCACCTTCCCGTTCTTCACGGCCTCGGTCAGGGCAGCCAGGTTGTCCGCGCTCTGCACGTCGATGCCATACGCCTCGCCCAGCGCGTCCATCAGCCCCTTCACCGCCGGGTTGTCCAGCACGTTCTGCACGGCCATCTCCGACGCCCGCTGCAGTGCCTCTTCAAACTCGGCTGCGTACTCGCCCTGCATCAGCTGCCCAAAGGCCTTGCGCTTTTCCGCCGGGTCCGTCGGCTTTGGCTCCTGCTCGGGCTGTCCCTGCTGCGTCTCGGGCTTCTCTTCGCCGGGTGCTTCCTCTTTACTCGGCTCCCCCTTTTGGGGAGTTCCGGCGTCCGCGCCGCCGTCGGCGGACGGTGCCGGTGCGGCCTTCACCGCTCTGCCCGGTCGGCTGCGCTTTGCCAGCCGCTCCTGTGCCGGCCGCAGTTCCGGCCCGGTGATCTCCGCCGTGCCCTCTCCTGCAGCATCGCCGCCCGCCGCCGCAGAACCGGAAGCGGCAGCGCCCTCTGCAAACAACTGCAAATTCAGCTTTCCGTCTGCCACGTCCAGTGACTCTTCCTCGTCCGGCGCGTCCGTGTCTGCATAGACCGTGTGCATCTCCAGCTGCACATTGTCCGGGTAGCTCTGGGCGATGGCGTCCAGTCCGTCCTGTACAAACTCCACCCAGGCTTCCATCGTATTGCAGATGCTGTCGGTCGGCGTCACTTCCACCTTCATCCATCCGTCGCCATGGGCCACAACACCCAGTGTCAGCGCCCCGGCCCGTGCAGCTTCCTCCACCTCGTTTGCCAGCGTCTGCATCAGCACGCTCACGGCCGCGCACACAATGTCGCTGCCGTACTTGCCTGCGCCCGCGTGGCCTTCTGCTTTCACTGTGTATTGCGTCCTGCCCGCATTCCACATCGTCCGCATTACCGTTGCTTTGATCATCCGGTTTTCCTCCGTTCTTTTATTGCGCCGCAGCGCACATCATGCTGCTCATGGCAGCCTTATTCCTTGTTCGGGTTGTTCACATCCATGGCCCGCTTCGCCGCCTGGCTGGAAAGGCTCCCGCTTCTGTCGCCCACCACGCCGCCCAGGCTGTTCAGAGTGCTGGCCGCTGCGGTCTTTCCTCCGCTTCCGCCCCCGCTGCCTGCTGCCGCCTGCCCGGCCGCGCTGGCCGCCGCACTCACGTTGGTGCCGTTCTGCCGGTCGATGATTGCCGCCATCTTCTGCAGCTGCTGGGCCATCTGCTGCAATTGCTGGTACAGCGTGCCGTTCTGGCTCACCCGCTCCCGCACCTTTTCGATGCCTTCAAAGTCCATCATGTCCAGCGCCGCCAGCGCGGCGTCCGCGTTCGCCGGTGCAAAAAATCCCAGCTGGTAGCACTCTTTCGCCGTCTCGTTCTGGCTAAGGCGGCTGAAGGTGCTCTTCTTTGCCGCCGTCACCGTGATGTCAAACACCGGCTCGTGGTCGCCCAGCTGCACACCGCCCACCATGCCGCCGGGCTGCGCCTGCAGTGCCGCGTTGCTAAAAGGCACATACTCCGTGCCGCCGCTTTCGCCGGTGATGCGGTACACCCGCTGCTCGTCGTAAAACTGCCGCATCAGCTCGATCACCAGGTAGCACTCTTTTGCAAAGGCCCGGTATGCGCTCTTCAGCATATCCCGGCTCAGCTTGCTTCCGGCCTCCTGCAGCGCCGCGATAGCGCTGGCTGCCGTAAGGCCGCTGGTGGTTCCGCCCTGGCTCACGTCCCGGTTGCCGGATATCTCCTTCAGTTCGCTCACCCGGTCATCCCGGTAGGTGATCAGGTTGCCCTGCAGCCCACTCACCTGCAGCGGCCGGAAGTTGTCATCCGTCAGCCGTCCCACCACATGCACGATGTCCCGGCCAAAGTCTGCCAGCTCTTCCTCGTTCACGCCTGCCGTGTCGCTCAGCACATACCGCTGCTTCGCGGCCAGCTTCACGTTCTCGTCCATGGCGTGGTTCATCTCGTCAATGGCGGTCTGGGTGTCCTTCATCACGTCGATGTACCCAAAGCCCGCCGGGCTGTCCTCTTCCCGGAACAGCGGGTCGAACACAAAGGGGTAGTTCCCGTGGTCGTAAAAGCCCCGATCCTTCATGGCCGGGTTGTTCTCGCTGGCATACAGCACCACGCCGTTGCAGTACTTGCAGTAGTGCAGCACCGTCTGTCCGCCGGGCAGAGCCTTTTTGTAGTACCAGTCCACCACCACGCTCTTGTCGCTGGTGTCCAGGCTGTCGTCGTGGACGTACTTTGCCACGTCCAGGCTGTGGCCGGTGTGTCCCTTGAGCTGTGGGTACTGGCTTTCCAGCTGGTCGTTGTTGGCCAGGCTCAGGCTGAACAGGTTCGGGCTGTCCTGCACGTCCTCCACGCCCGGCTCCCAGTACAGCATCAGAATGTTGATGCTCTTGATGCTGATCTCGCCCAGCCCGCCCCGCGCCGCCGGGTCCCAGAACACGCCCTTCACGCCGGTGCCGGTCTTGAGCTTGCGCCACCAGGTGTCGCTGTAGGCTGTCTCGTAGTCGCACTGCTCCAGCACCGTGGGCAGGATCTTCGACAGCACCTTGGCAGTCTCCTCGTCGTCCGCTGCACGCGGCAGCACGTTCGGCTCCGGGTAGTTGTCCATGGCGTCGGCGTGCTTGTTGGCAATGCTGTTGAACAGCCACCCGCTGCTTGGCGTGGGCTTGCCCGCCATCATCTTGTTCTGGTAGTTCTTCCAGTGTCCCATGCGGAACCACAGCTCGTTTTCGATGATGCGTTTGTCCAGTGCGGCTTTGCCCGCCTTGTACTTCTGCAGCAGGTCGTTTGCCTTCCGCACCTCGTCCTCACCGATCGCTTCCGCTTCGTCAAAGGCTCCCTCCCCGAGGGAGCTGTCTGCGCCAGCAGACTGAGGGAATCCGGTTCCCGGCATCGCTCCCTCCGGCCGTGCCGGAAGCAGCTGCATGCCCATCGGCATCTGCGCAGGCTGTCCGCCCTGCATCATCCAGTCCGGCATCTGCTGGCCGCTCTCTTCCTGTGGTGGGTATCGCTCCGACAGCTGTCGCAGCAGCTCTTTCTCGTCCATCGTCATCGTCTCAAATCCTCATCACCCTTGTGGGGCTCTTGCGCACGTCCATGTCCAGCGGGTCATCCTGCAGCACCGGCACCTGCTCGGTCTTGCGCGGGCTGATGGGGTTCTCCATCAGCACATACCGGCACTCGTCGTAGATGTGATCCTCCTGTGTGGTGTCAATGTCCTCCACGTTGCTCTCGTCATATACCAGGTTCGGGATGGTGCGGATGAAGTGTCTGCAGGTGTCAAACACCTGGAACATCGGCCGGCCCTCCGCATCAAAGGCCAGCCGGTAGTGGAACTGCATCTTGCCCGCCAGCCGCGTGTGGTCGCCCGGTGTCCAGAAGATGTAGTTCGGGTGCTTTTCCTGCATCTGCGCAATGCTCTCGCCCTGGCTCTCGTTAAAAATGGCCGGGTCGGCCACGCCCTGGATGTGCCTGCCTTTCAGGTTCGGGTCGTTTTCCTCCGCCTCTTTGATCATCCGCGCCTGCTCCACCGGGTTGACTTTCGTTCCCTCGTTGGGCGTCCCGGTGCAGCCGTACAGCTCCTTGATGCGGTACAGCCTGCCCTCTTCGTCCGCCGCGTACCATCCCACCGAAAACGGCTTTGCATAGCCAAAGTCGTACCCGCGCCAGATCTTCCAGTGCGCCGGGATGCGGAACGGCTTGATGACGTGGGTCCATCTCTGGTCCTCGTAGTGGGTCGGGTCGTTGCGCCATTCGGTGAACACCTGCCCGCTAAAGCTGTCCCAGTCTCCGTACAGCAGCGCATTCCTGTCCGCCTCCGGCAAACTGGCCAGCGTGCCCAGGTAGCCTGGGTCGTTTTCCAGCAGCTTTTTGTTGTCGAACACCGTGCTGGGGATAAAAATGCGGGTGCGCCGCAGCTTTTCGCAGGTACCGTCCGGCTTCTTCACGTCCACCAGCTGCACCATCCGGGTGCCCGGCGGTGCCGGTGTGATGAACCGCGCCTTCACCCATCCGTGCCCGATGCCGCCGGGGTTTGCCGTGGCCCGGATGTACACCTGCGTGCCCGGCCCGGTGGGGCGGTTGCGGCTCATCACATAGCTGTACTCTTCCCAGGTAAAGTGGGTCAGCTCGTCCACCCCGATAAAATCAAAGGCTTTGCCCTGATAGTTGTATTTGTCCTGTGCCCGGAACATAGAGCCAAAGGTGATCTTTGCCCCGCTGGGGAAGGTCCATGTGTGGCTGGAGCTGTTGTATTTTGCTTTCGGGAACACCGGCCTGTAATAGCGCATGGTCTTGTCGATCAGCTCACTCAGCTGCGGGTAGGTCTTGCGCAGGATCAGTGCCCGGTAGTGTGGGATCTCCACCTGCCGCAGCGCCTCGATCACCAGCGCGTCGCTCTTCCCGCCGCCCGCCGCGCCGCCGTACAGTGCCTCGTCCTCGCTGCGGGCCATAAAGGCCGCCTGTCTCGGCTGCGGCCGCCATACGATGGGTCTGCCTTTAAACCGTTCCGTCCAGTACCACCTCGGTCTCTGCCTCGCTGCTCTTCGGTTCCACCAGCACCGCCGGGGCGCTCTGGCTGCTGTCGGTCTCGTCCCTCGGCGCAAGCTGTGCTGCGCTGGCCGCTGCCGTCAGCAGCACCGCCGCAACGTTCGCCGCGTCCCGGTCACTCATCACCTGGGCATCGTACCGCTCCAGCTGTGCCTCCAGCTCCTTCCGCTGCGCCTCGTCCAGCTCCCGGTCGTAGCTGCCTGGCTGGCTGTATACCACCATCCCGGTCTCCGTGGCGTCCGCCAGCTCCTCCTCCTGGCTCTTGAGCAAGGCCCCCACCGTGTACTTCCTGGCCCTGGCATCCTCGTCCAAACGCTGCTGCAGCCGCTGCCGGATCTCTGCCGCCCTCTGGTTTTCCGCCACCCTCTGCTGCAGGTAGCTCACCTGGGCCTTTGCGCCCACAGCCGCCCGCGCCGCGATCTCCCGCGCCGCCTCGGCCCGCGCTGCTGCAAATACTCCGTCCGGCTTTCCGGCCTCCTCGGCCATCCAGCTGCGGATTGTGCTCTCCGGCACGCCGTACCTGCGCGCCACTGCGCAGATGGAGTTGGAGCCGATCATGGCCATCACCACTTCGGCACGCACAGCCGCCGGGTACTTTTTGCCCCGGCCCTGCTTCCCGGGCACGGTGTTTTTGCAGTATCTCCGCTTTGCCATCCCCGGTCCTCCCTCCGTGCTTTGGCTCCCAGTCTACCGTCCGGGTCCGCAATAAAAAAACCGCGCACTTTTCAGCGCGCGGTTTGCTATGTTGCAGCATAAACAGGCCGGATGCATCGCACCCAGCCTGTCCCATGCTCCTGTATGGGCATGGCTACATCAGCCCCTCCCGTGCGGCAAAAAGTCCCACCGTGCTCAACGCCTCCAGCTCCTTGCGGTAGTAGGTCGTCCGCCCGATGTGCAGCGCCTCCACCACGTCCCACTCTTTTTCTCCGGCCATGTACCGCCGCACAAGGATCCCCGCGCACACCGGGTCCGCCTCGGCATAGTAGTCCAGCGCCTGCCCGATCACCCGGCCCCAGGCCTGCGTCAGCTCGTCCGGGGTGCCTTCGGCCGCTTCCATCGCCCTGCCATATCGCCGCAGTCCTTTCCGCACGTCCTTTTTCTGCTGTTTTGTCACCCGTGCCCCGCCTTTCCGCGCGCTTTTGCGCTGATTTGCGCGCAAATTCAGCGTTTTTCCGCGTTTCGCGCGCAATATGTAAATATAATTAAATTTTTTTATCTGTCAGGTGCGAACTTTCGCAAACTCCCGCCTCCGCAGGATCAGATACGCCTGCGGGTCGGTGCTCTCCCAGCCGTCTGGCCGTGGTCGGTCGGTCTCGTGCAGCTGCTGCGGGTCGTACACCATCACCTGCACCACCTCCCAGCCGGGGAAGCGCTGCTCCCACCAGGATGGATCCTCCGCGCGCTCGGCGCAGCCTTGCCGCAGCTGTCTCCGGCTCCACTTGGTGTCGGCCGCCTGCAGCTCTTCCGGCAGTTTCAGGTTCCGCGTCTCGATGCAGCTGTGCTCTTTGTGCCCGTAGATGTACCCCACCGTGCCGTTTTTCCCCTGTCCGTCTATGCCCAGGATCTTCTTCATGTCGATACGGTCCGCGTTCATGGTGCCAAGCGGCTCATATTCGCTCGTGCCCGGCACCCGCCGCCGCCATAAGTCCTCCAGCATCTCGCGCCACTCTCTCCGCTGGTCCCGGTTCAGGGCGCGGCACTGGGCAAAGCCGTGCATGTGCAGTCGGCCTTTTTCCCCCTTGCGCACCGCCCACAGCATCATCCGGATCTGATCTGCCCGCACGCCAAAGCGCTTCACCGTCGCCAGCACCACCCGCCGCTTGTAGTTCTCCACGTCCTTTCGGCAGGCCGCAAAGCCCTCCGGTAAGTACTCTTCCTCGTAGGTGCCCGTCAGGAAAAATCCCTCTCTGTCAAAGTTCGCCAGCACTTTGCGCTGGTACCGGCGCATGCTGGCGTGCTTGTTGCGCTCCTTCTGGCTCCGGCTGCTTTCCCTGCGCTTCTTGCCTCGGTTCCGGTGCTCCTGCTCCGTCACAGCATAGACGCTCACGGTCATGTACTCGTCACTGCACTTGTACTTCTTTTCCCGGATCCAGTTCTTCGTCATGGTGTACCTCTTCTACCGGTCAGGGCCCGGCGTTTATTTCTCTTCTTTAGTCCCCACCGTCGTAGAAATAACGGGTATACTAGCTCCCCAACGCCCGCCCGGACGCTTATAAAAATAAAAGGTATATTATATACTTTGATAAAGGCTCCCGCCTGCCGCCAGCTTCTGACAGCACCCGGCAAACTTTATGCCCGTCCCGTCACCAAAGCCCTCCGGCGTAATTGCCGGAGGGCTTTTCCTGTTCATTTTCTTCTTCTGCTCCGCTGTCCCTTGTGGGCCATCCAGCCTTCTTTTTCGTAATCGCCCCGGTTCACCTTGTCCCGGTAGATCGCGTTTTTGGTGTACTCCTTCTCGGTTTTCAGCCGGCCTTTCCACTCCCGGTACTTTTCGCACCGGTCATGGCACGTCGGGGATCTCCCTGGGCAGTCCGGCTTGCAGCACCACTCGGTCATACCGGCACCTCCGGTTTCCCGGCCGCCGCCCAGTAGCCATAGCTCAGCTCTTTGCGGCCCCATTTCCGTGCCGCCGCATTGTAGCGGCACAGCGCATGTACATCTTCCTGCAGCGCATCCATCTCCGTCTTTTCCGGCTCTTTCGCACTCACGTTCTTCAGCTCCGAAAAGCCTTCCCGCTTCTTCCGGTCCGCTCCTTTCGGGATCCGGATCGGACGCTCCTCTTTCCGGCGCTCCACACACGTCACGCCCAGGCGCTTATTGTGCCCGGCTCGGTGGGCATTCGGTGCGTCCTCTGCCCGGATAAAAAAGCCTTTTTCCACCAGCTCCACCGCGGTGCCTTCGCACACCACCCGGCCGTCGGCGTCCGTCATCCGGTACACCCACACCTTCCGGGTCGTCCCGCCGGGCGGCGCTATCTTTTTTGCCACCGGCCGGATCTCTTCCCGCTCCACCTTCCATTTTCGGGGCCGGATGCCCTTCAGGTGCTGCTTGGCCCACAGGCGGCTCACGTCATCGCTCCGTGAAAAAACGCCATCCGCTACCAGCTGTCCCGCCTTGCCCTTGTAGGCCAGCTCCCCGGTCTTTGCGTCATACACGCTGTACAGGTACTTCACGCGGTGGTCTCCTTTCGGTGCTTCTCGGTCTGCCGCAGCTCCTGCTCCCGCAGTGTCGGTGTCACCACATCTCGCCGCACCATGTCCCGTATCTCCTGCACCTGCAAGCCGCTTTTTGCTGCCATCAGCCCGCAAAACCGCTTGCGCGTGATCTTTCTCTTGTCCTTGCTCATACTTTTCCTCCGTACAGTTCAAACTCCACGCCGTCCTCGGTGATCAGCGCCCCGCCGTCCAGGATCTCCGTGATCTGCCGCAGCCGCTCCACCGTGATTTTCCGTGTCCCGCCGGGCTCCGTCCACTTCTTCGCCGTCTGCGTTTTCACACCCGTCCGCTCCGCCAGCTTCCACGCCGTCAGGCCCCGGTACTGCATTGCCTCCGTCAGTGTCATCTCGTCCGTCTCCTTTGCCAGCTGTCCGGTGTGCCGTACTGCAGCGCGGTCTGGATGCGCTTTTCCACCTCGGCCGGTGCCAGCGGCAGCGCTTTCGGCGCGCACATCCGTCGCACCTCGTTCCGCACCTGCCGGGTGAGCATCTCCCGCATGGCCTGCTCCTCATGCATCCGGTAGCCCCAGATCTCTTTCTGGTCCGGCCGGTCCAGCACCTCCACGTCGGTCTTGTACGCGCTGGTGCACGACCGTCGGAACCACTCCATGGCCACGTCCACGCCTTCCTCCAGCACCCACTGGTTCAGCTGCCGGTAATTCGCCAGCACTTCTTCGTGCAGGCGGTTCAGCCGCTCCGCACCAAAGCCCAGCACCTCGGCGCAGGCAATGGCGCACACCCTCCACTCCAGTGTGGCCGCGCTGTCCACGGCTCCCTGCATTTTCCACTCTTTATGCGACCTTGCCCGGCCTTTGGCCATCGGGATGTGCAGCTCCCACACCGTGCCCTCCGGCATCTGGCTGTGCATCCAGGCTTCCGCCTTCCGCAGCGGCTCGTGCTTCCGGCTTGCCGGTCGGGTCATGATCTCCTGCACCTTGCCGTTCACTTCGTCCCGCACCGCGTTCACTTTTTTCTGCCGTTCTTTGCCAATGCCAAATTTTTCGTTCAGGGCAATGGTCACGCATGCGTGGGTAAAATCAATGGCGTTGTTCTGCGCCAGCGTGATGCTGTCCTCCAGGCTCAACTTGCTTTTGCTCACAGCCTCTTCACCGCCTTCCGGTATCTCTCATACAGCTGCATCCACTCGTCCAGGCTCAGGCTCTTGTCCACCGAGGCAGCCGCCAGCACCTTGTGTGCACTGCTCTCCTTGCTGCGCGGGTCGTGCCAGTCCAGCTCTTCCAGCGCCTCGTCCAGCTGCTGCCGGTACTCCTCCAGTGTCATTCGTCCCGCTCCTCTCCCTGCCGCGTCAGCAGCTCCGTCATAAATGCCGCCTCTTTGCCCTCAAACCGCTGCGCCGCCTTTGCCTCTCCGTTCAACAGAACCAGCAGCGTGTCCTCCATCATCTTCCCAAATTCTTTGCAGCACTGTCCGCGCAGCCGCTGCGGCACATCTCGCAGGCCGCTTGCCACCATCCCGCAAAATCCCGCCGTCAGCACCTCCAAAACATCTTTCTCGCTGCATTCTTTTCCTTTTACGTTGGTCAGGACTTTTCCGCCCGGCACCGTCCTCACCGTGATCTCGATCGTACCCTTCATAGTTCTGCTCCTTTTCTCTTCACGGTTCCCCGTGGTCGTTCGCCCAGGCAAACACCAGTGCTTTTGCCTCTTCCAGCTTTTCGCACAGGCCCTTCACGGCAGCTTCCTGCTCCCCGCCGGGCAGCTCCTCTACCGCTTTCAGCGCGTCCCGCGTGTCCCGTACGATTTCTTCTTTGTGATAGTGCACGGCTGCCAGCAGTGTCACCACCGACGTCTTTACAGTGTCTTTTTGCATTTGCCAAGCTCCTCCACATGGTACACCCGGAAGTCGTCGCACTCCGGGTGCTGCTCCCGTGCCAGCTCCAGCGCTCTGGCTTTGGCCACGCCTTGGCTGCTGCCGCCCACCAGCAAGGCCGTCTGCAGCCGCAGCGGGTAGCCGTCCCGGCTCATCTCAATGTGCACACGGTAACGCATTCTGCTCACCCCACCTTCCGCTTTCCGGCTTTCACGGTGTTCTCCGGCTGCCGGTGCGCCCGGTGTTTGGCCTTTTCCTCCTGCTCCTGGGCCGCAAAGCCCAGCCGCATAAAAAGCCCGGCCGCCAGCACCAGCACCATGGCCGTCACAAACTGCCCGTCCGTGATGGGTGCGCCCACCTGAGCGTTGCCTTCCAGCCCCATGCCGCACAGCAGTCCGGCGCAAAGGCTCCCAGCCGCCATCCAGTGCCATACTGTCGATTTGATTTTCATTGCAAAATACCTCCGTTTGCGTTATACTTCTGGTGATAGCGGCCCTGCTCAGATCGCTGTCACCCGGAGCCCGTCGGTGTTCTCAGCACCGGCGGGCTTTTTGTTTTGCTCTACCTCCGGGAAAAACAGCTCCCCGATTTCTTCCTGCCCGATCTCCAGCAGCTCACACACCGCCTCGATCTCATCGCTGCGCCACCGCTGGCTGCCGTTCAGCCGGCCGGAAAGCGCATACGGCGACATCCCGATGCCCGCCGCCACTTCCTTGTCCCGGTACCCGCAGGCCCGGAACCGCGCCCGCAGCCTCCAGTATGGGATCTGCATAAAGGTCCCCCGGATCTTCGCTTCCCGCATCCGTCACTCCTCCTGCTCTGTGATGGTCTGCAGCACCCGCTGCAGCCGTTCGGCCGCGCTCCGCGCATCCAGCGCCATATGCACACAGTCGCTGTCCTCTTTGTCCAACCGGTCCATCAGCTGCTTGCACGTTGTGATCAGCTCGTCGCACATCGCACCTGCGGCCTCCACCATCCACTTGCTGCTCAGCAGCATCGGCCGTCCGGTCTCGGTGGGCTTCTCCCCGGTCGGCACCAGCCGCCCCGCCGGGGCATTGTTCCGGTCGGTCATGCCTCTTCACCTCCCAGTCTGATGCCCCACTCGGCGCAGATGGTCTCGCACACCGGCTTTGCAAAGCCGATCAGCTCATCCCCGCGTGCAGCCGCCAGCACTGCTGTGCCCACGATGCCGCTCATATAGCCGTACTGGTACAGATTCATCGCCTTCCAGTTTACCGGCAGCTCCTGCAGCAGGCCTTCCTCGTTCACGATCAGCTTGATGCTGTCCACCGGCTCCCGTGCCAAGTCCGGTTCCAGGCAGCTGTCTGCCGTCTCGATCAGCCCGCCCACCAGCTGCTGGAGCGTCTCCAGCTTGCAGGTGTCTCCGTCGTCGCACCGGATCAGGCGGCCCGTGCCGTCCGTCCGGATCAGGATCATGTATCGTTCCATCTTTTTTACCTCAATAATTCTCTTGTGGTTCTGTTCCTTGCCTTTGCAAATCTTATCTTCGCTATTCTCTGCTGTTCCGTCGCGTAGCATCGCCTTGCTCCGCTCTGCCTTCGCGCTTCCTGGCGTCGCAACACCATGCCCCTGCTGCGCATATCAAGTCGCCGCGCCTCGTTGCCGTGCCTTGCCTTTGCAGCTCTTCTCTCTGCTACTCTTTGCCTTGCCTTTGCCAAGCATCGCTTCACAAAGCCTTCGCACGGCCAATCGAACTCAGCCTTGCCATTGCCAAGCTGTGCATCGTACCGCCTCCGCGAATCAGGGCCGTCAATGCCATGCCACTGCTGCGCATATCAAGTCGTCGCGCCTCATTGTCTTGCTTTGCCTTTGCAACTCTTTTCTCTGCGCTTCCGTTGCATTGCACTTCTCTTCTATTCTTTGCCGTTGCAAATCTCCGCAAGTCCGGTCTACGCCCTTGCCTTTAGTCCTTGATCTCGTAGGTAAACCGGCCTTTGCCGCTGTTTCTCCACTGGCCGATGCCCCGCATTCGTCCGTAGTCCAGCCATTCCCGCACTGCCTTTTCGTGGGCGTCATCCAGGCACACCACGTCAAACTCACAGCCCGAACCTTCCGGGATCTCCTCGCTGTTTGCAAGGCTCACCCGCTCGCCCTGCGCCGTCTGCGCACGCAGCGGTCTCTGGCATTCCCGGATGTCGCCCGTGCAGCGGATGGGGATCATCCGCGGTTCCACAAAGATCAGGCCGTCGATCACCTTCTTGTAGGCGGTCAGCTTGCCGCTCTCGTTCGCAGCGCGCTTCTTGCCGGTTTCGGTCTTTCCGCCCACCCGGCTCAGCATGCCGCATGCGTCCTTGAAAAATCCCTTTACCTGGTAGTCGTACAGCACCGGCTGTCCGTCGTTGTTGCGGGGGAACACCGTCATGCCCTTGTCTGCCACGGCGTCCGCGCCAATGGCGGCCACCTCGTCCTCAATGCTCGCCGCATCGGGGCTTTTGCTGGCGATAAACTCCCGGGCAATGTTCTGGTTGCTCGGCCAGGTGCCCAGCACCGGCTCGATAAAGGTCAGTTTCACATGCATTCGTTTCATTTCGTACACTCCTTGTCTTTTGGGTTCATGCGCTCTTCTCCAATCTAAAGTCAGTTGCATCATAGCACAACCAGTTGCGCTATATTGCATAAACGTAAGTTCCAGGCGCAAGAAGTTTGGCTCAGGCGAAAAAAATAGCATCCGTCTCCTGCGATGTAAGATGCAGCGCCGCGCGGAACAGTTGAATTTCATTTCTGGTAAAATCCGACTTTCCGCCCATTTTACGCGACAAAGTTGCAGGATTGATGCCCATAATTCGAGCTGCATCCTGCGTTCTTACGCCATGCTCTATACACTTTGCTAGGAACAAATCACGATTGAACATTCCGTTCACCTCCTTTGTGCAAGAACAGTATACAGCTTACTTTTATGCAAGTCAATACGAAAATACAAGTTTTTTTGCTTTTTCCGTCAAAACCCATTGCAAAAACGCAACGCAAAAGATATAATAATGGCTGAAAGGAGCGGTTTACCATGGGAAATTATTTATCTAACCGCCGGAAAGCTCTGGGGTTAACGCAGAAGCAAATCGCAGAGCTTGTGGATGTTTCTGAGGCCACCGTCTCCCGCTGGGAAAGTGGCGAAATCGCCAATATGCGGCGCGACCGAATTGCAGCATATGCAAAAGCCCTTAAAACAACACCGAGCTTTATTATGTCCGGTGATGAGCCGCAAACAGAAACTCCCGCTCCGGTGGTACTCACTGCCCCACAGTCCATACTTCTTGCTGCATTCAATCAGCTCAATGAAGAGGGCCAGCAGAAAGCCCAGGACTATGTAGACGATTTGGTTTACACTGGCCGTTATAAAAAATGTGCTGCGCCTGGCGTGGCTGCAAAAGAAGCGTAAAAAATAAAGCCGCCAAACGGCGGCTTTGATAAAATGGAGGAATCCGAAATGAAAAAGCGTCTCGTATCACTTGCTCTCGCGGCTTTGTTGCTGGTGGCTGTTCCGCTTTCGGCGTTTGCCACGTCTAAGTTTAACACGTCAGTCTTAAGCGGCCGGGAGAACGTTTCTATTTCCTACTTCGACGAAATGACCGGCAACGTGATAGCTTCTCTCACCGGAGACGCTTACAATTCTTCCGTCACCTTCGACAACGGCACCCTTCTGACCGTAGATCCAACGATCTGCCTCAATGATTCTTTCGATTATTACCGGTTTAACTTTAACTGTCTGGAAACTGCTCCTATTGGTATGACCAGCATTATAATTAAAATTGGAGACAATCGGTATAGTTTTACAAACTGCGAAACAGGTCTCTATCCACTTGGAGATAGTGGCTTCGCTGAGAACATCAGCTTTGTTGCCAAACGAGAGACCATCGGCTTTATAAACGATTTTGTAAAGCACCGTGACGAGGAAATCAAAGTTCGGATCAACGGAACCTATACAACGCTTGATTTTTCTCTTACGGACGAAATGAAAAACGAAATTCTTGACCTCTATGCTCTATATGATGATGGCAGAGGAACTCGTGATGCAAACTTGCGTGATATCACTTATACCGATTCAACCTCTGTGTACAAAAATGGAAAGCTCGTTGACGGAATGGTCAAGGAAGAAGTAATCCATATTCTGGCACATTCTTTCTAAATTGGCCCATGTGTAGCACAAGGCCCCCTCAGCTGTTCCCAGCCGAGGGGGCCTCTGCCAACCGTCAAATCTGCCCAAAAGAAAAGTAGGAGGTATCATGCAGAGCACGGGGCTGCACCCGCCGCTCCGTTTGTAGTATAAGCTGTTTTGGCGTTTCGCGCAACCCGTCAAAAAAAGAGTGCCCGGCAGTGGTACGATGCACCGCCGGGCTGTAACAAGGAGTAAAATACGAATTCCACTCGTCGCGCCTGCCCTTGTATTGTAGCATGCTTTAGGCAGACGCGCAACCTGTATACTTGGAGGTGTGCAAAGCATGAAAAAGCGTACAAACACCGCTGTCTGGATCGAAAAAGAAAACCGCTGGTGCGTCTCCGTGCAGAAAAACGGCCAGCGAAAGCGCTTCTACAGCGGCACGCCCGGCCGCACCGGCCAGCGCGAAGCCAACGCCAAGGCCGACGCCTGGCTTGATGACAACATCCACGACGGCCGCAAAAAGATCTCTGCCCTGTATGCCGAGTGGCTGGAGGATATTTCTCTCACCTGCGGCACCTCCTATCTTGATCAGTGCACCCGGTATGGCGCCAACTACATTCTGCCGGTCATCGGAGAGCTGCGCATCGACGAGCTCACCGAGGGCGATCTGCAAAAGTGCATCAACCTGTCCTTTAAAAAACGCTGCCTGCGCAAAGACTATAAACCGCGCCAGACAAGCACCGAACCTCTGAGCCGTAAGACCCTTATGACGATCCGCGCCACCGAGACCCGCTTTGTCAAGTGGTGCCGCCATAATAAGTACACCGCCCTGAATCCGGAAGACCTCGCCATTCCCAAAAATGCCCGCACCGGGGAACGAAGCATCCTGCAGCCCGCTGCACTGCAGGTACTGTTCAGCGTGAGCACCCGCCTGTACTACAAGCGCCGTGTTTTTGACGAGTATATTTACGCCTACCGCTTTGCGGTCACTACCGGCCTTCGCCCCGGTGAGCTCGTCGGCCTGTGGTACGGCGACATCAAAGGCAACACCGTTAACCTCCGCCGCAGCATCAACGTTTTTGATGAGCAGACCACCGGCAAAAACGAGAACGCCATTCGCTCCTTTGACATGAGCGCCGAGGCCCGCGAAGCCTACACCGCACAGGTGCAGCTGCTCAAGTCCAGCGGCGTCCGCCTCAACTATAACACGCCCTTGTTCCAGCTCCCGGATCAGGACACGCTTTCCAAGCGCTGGCGCAAGTATCAGCACGACAACGGCATTGACCCGCCTGTCTCTCTCTATGAGATGCGCCACACCTTTGTCAGTGTCGAGAGCGGCCTGCTCACCGACAGCCAGCTCAAGATGCTGGGCGGCCACAGCAAAAACATGGACACCGCCGGGGTCTACTGCCACGAGCTTCAGGGCCAGCGCGAGGATCTGGCTGTCGCCACCACCGCCGCCTTCCGCAAAGCCGTCGGCACCTCCCCCGACAGCACAACCGGCTGATTTCCCTGTTTTGGTTACACTTTTGGTTACACTTTTTCTTGTGCGCTCCAACTTTCACTTGTTTCCCTGCTCAACTTGTTGTGCAGTATTATTCGTCGTTTCGTCATTTTGCGCATTGTCTTTTCAGCGCGCAAAATAACTCTACCTGTTCGACTCCCATCGCCTCCACCAAACGTGAGCCAGACGAACCCTGTGTGTTCGCACAAGGTCGTTTATGCTCCACCAAAAACAGAACTCCCCTGCCGCGCTGCGGTGGGGGAGTTCTTGTTTTTGTGGTCCCGGCGATGAGGAGTCGAACAGCACGACCCTGCGCAGCAGGGGCAGCAATCAGCCCAGTGGGCTGTTGCTGAGTGCGCGGGTCCCAGCCCCAACTATCCGGAATGTCTACTGGGGTAGTGTTATCTGGCAAAGTTCTGGTTTTTACGGAATAACGTTATAAATAGAATTTCGCCAGATATTTCACCCCCGTAGAGGTTTGCGAAAGCCTCCAGTTTTTTCTGTACGCAAAAACGCCCCATCTGCCAGATATTGCAGTCTGACAGACGGGGCGTTCTCTGTTCACTTAAGGCGGTTTACAGTTCTCCGCGGCCGGAAAGCGCACGGTAAAGGGTGGTCTCGTCGGTATACTCCAGGCTTGCACCCACCGGCAGACCGTAGGCCAGACGGGTGGTCTTGATGCCCAGCGGCTTGATGAGCTTGGCCAGATACATGGCGGTTGCCTCCCCCTCTACGGTGGGGTTCATGGCCATGATCACTTCCTTGACCTTGCCGTCACCCAGACGGGCCAGCAGTTCCTTCACACTGAGCTGCTCGGCCCCGATGCCGTCCATGGGGCTGATCAGGCCGTGTAGCACATGATACAGGCCGTGGTACTCCCGGGTGCGCTCAAACGCCTGCACATCCCGCGGCGTTTCCACCACGCAGATGACCGACGTATCCCGCTTGGCGCTGGCGCAGATGGGGCAGATCTCGGCCTCGGTGTAGTTCTGGCAGATGCGGCAGCGGTGGAGCTTGGTGTGCGCGTTCTGGATGGCCGAAGCCAGGGCCGCCGCGTCCTCATCGGACATGCTCAACACCTGATAGGCCATGCGGGTCGCGCCTTTGCGCCCGATGCCCGGAAACTTGCCGAACTCTTCGATCAGCTTTTCCAGCGGGGCAGCATTGTAGCCCATGTTCTTCCCTCCAGCTGGATCAGAGACCCGGAATGTTCATGCCGCCGGTCAGCTTGCCCATCTCGGCCTCGGCGGTCTCGTCCACCTGCTTGACGGTGGCGTTGACGGCAGCAGCCACCAGGTCTTCCAGCATCTCGATGTCATCCGGGTCCACAGCTTCGGGCTTGATGGTGATGGCCAGCACCTCGTGCTTGCCGTTCATCTT
>ERZ1673700.1384-NODE-1384-length-24349-cov-4.561085_pt1 | contig 24349 bp, 17 predicted proteins | sample MGYA00580230_ERZ1673700 | MGnify/ENA primary metagenome ERZ1673700 (study PRJEB41218, sample SAMN15661782) | gut metagenome | host: Homo sapiens | place: Canada: London | collected 2015-08-20/2019-03-30 | study: EMG produced TPA metagenomics assembly of...
ATAACAGCCTTGCGTACTTGTTTGATTGCAGTCATCTGTATCACTCTTTCTCCACTTGAACAGGAAATAAATTTTTAAATAAACACTTACCTTGATTGCCGCCAGCACCGATCAGACGCGGGCTCTGTCAGGCTTCTTCGCCGCCGATCAGTTCCAGCAGTTCCGCTGTTTTTTCAGCCAGCAGCTTTTTATCGCCTCTGGTCTCAACATTCAGACGCATCACCGGCTCTGTATTGGAAACACGCACATTGAAACGCCATTCGGAATAATCAATGCTCAGCCCGTCCAGCTTATCGACCTGACCGCCGGGCGCATATTCAGCCTCGATCGCCGCCAGTACGGCCGCTGAATCTTCAACCTTGCGGTTGATCTCGCCGCTGCAGGGAAATTTTTCCATCCGTTCTTCGACCAGCTCCGACAAAGTTTTACCGCTGGTGCATAACAGCTCCGCCACCAACAGCCAGGGTATCATGCCGCTGTCACAGTAGGAAAAATCTTTAAAATAATGATGCGCCGACATTTCGCCGCCGTACAGCACCTCATTGGCACGCATACATTCCTTCATAAAGGCATGCCCGCTCTTGCAGCGCACAGCAACACCGCCAGCCGCATCCACAACCTCCTGCGTGTTCCAGGTCAGACGCGGGTCATACATGATCTTGGCGCCCGGCTGCTTGCGCAGAAATACCTCTGCCAGCAAACCGACTATATAATAGCCTTCAATAAATTCGGCTTTTTCATCAAACAAAAAGCAGCGGTCAAAATCGCCGTCCCAGGCCACGCCCAGATCAGCCTGATATTCGCGCACCAGTTTTGCCGTAGCCTCGCGATTTGGTACCAAAAGCGGATTAGGCACCCCGTTCGGGAAAGTCCCGTCAGGTATTTCATTGATCTTGATAAATTCAAAAGGCAGATATTTGGCCAGCTCGTTCAAGACCGGGCCGGCGCCGCCGTTCCCAGGGTTAGCCACTATCTTCAGCGGTTTCAGCGACTTGATGTCTATATATCCCAGCAAATGCTCGATATATTCCGGCATGATATCATAACGTCTTACAGCACCCTCCGTCTTGCCCGGCACCTTGACATGAGGAAAATCCTTACTGTCGACCACCATATCAGCGATCTCCATCAGTCCCGTATCGGCCGAGATCGGTCTGGCTCCTCGGCGCACGAGCTTCATCCCGTTATACTCTGCCGGATTGTGACTGGCCGTTACCATGATCCCCCCGTCAGCGTCCAGATGTGCCGTCGCGAAATAAATCATCTCCGTACCGCACTGCCCGATATCGATCACATCACTGCCGCCGTGCCGCAGCCCTTCCGTCAAAGCATCGACCAGCTCGCGCCCGCTCAAGCGTATATCATGCCCGACCACAACTTTTTCAGCTGCAAACATCGCCGCAAAAACGCGCCCTACCCGATAAGCCATCTCCGCATTGACCTCTGTCGGCACAACGCCGCGCACATCATACGCTTTAAACGCTTTCTTAGTTAATTCCATATTTCTCCGCTCCCCTATATCTTTCTGCAATTATCTGAAAACATGATAATTATTACTTTCTACCTCCACAAAAAAACTCCTGCTTAAAAAGTTATTTTTAAGCAGGAGTGCGTTACATCGCATAATTATTTTCCCTTAAAATATCCTCGGCAAATTCACCCAGATACCAGCGCGCCACTGAAAAAAACGGCTGATAATTGCCATCTTCATCCGGCAGCAGGATACTTTCCGCCAGCAGCGGCAAAAACTCCTCCAGCACCGCTCCGCCAGCCAAAGCACTGTTTATCTCGTCCTCCAGTATCCTGATCAGCGCCAGTCTCATCCGCTGCAGCCGCGGCGCGTTCAGATTCAGCTCGCGGATCGTATTGCGCGCCTTGGCCTGCAGTTTTTTCGGACAGGAACTTTCGTCAACGATCATCTTACCGGTATGCTCCTGATAACGAAACAGCCTGACTGACGCCGGTATCTTCAGCGGGTTCAGTATCCGCTCGGAAATCGGTTTCCCGCCCTTTGGTACATCACAGCTCCGGTCATTCTTCCTGCTGGAATAACGCCATTCAGGGTCCGACACATAGGGCTGGCTGCCGCCATGGCAAACACCAAGCAGATTATGCCAGTCCAGGTGATAATTGTGTTTTTCAAGCTGTGTAGCTACTTTGGGGAAGAAATGCTCCACCCTGAAATCATCAACATTGTCCTCAAACTCAGCCAGCTTGATACTGATCTCACAATACGCGCATAAACCGTGCTGATCCTGCAGCAGCTGCTGCTTTACTTCGCGGTAGCCCCTGCGGTTGCGCCGGCGGAAATGCTCCCAGGTCTCGTCCGGGAACGCCTTCACATAACTGCACAGGCGCTCGGGTGTAGCCGGAGATTTGTACACCCGTTTCATTTTTTCTTCCTCCTGAAAGACTTCATCCTGATTTCCGTATCAGCACGGACCAAAGCCGGTTCACACCCTTTAGACCATTCGTCCAGACGTTTGCGCAGCTCCCTGGCCTCGTCCGTATCCCATTTATCCTCGCTCACAAGCATCAGATACCTGTACAGATCCTTCACGATCGGCAATGCCTGCGGGCGCGTGTCGACATTCTGAATATCCTTGAGCAGCTGAAAGCTTTCAGCGCCTAAAGAAAAGGCAGGTTTATCGATATTGATCAGATTATTGTCCCAGCGCAGGATACGGATAGCCTCAGCAGGGACCGTGCTCAGAACCTGCGGACTGTGAGTCGTCACAATAAACTGTACGTTGGGAAACGCCTTCCGCACATCATACACTACCGCCTGCTGCCAGGAAGGATGCAAATGCATATCGACTTCGTCGATCAGTACGATGCCCGGCGTTTCAAGAGCCGCCATGGCGCCAAGGTCAGGATTCAGCCGCACCATCCGGTACGCAAGATCTGCCGCCATACTGATCACGCTGCGGGTACCGTCACTCAAAGCCTCCAGCGGCAATACGCCCATCGTTTCATGCATAATGATCAGATTTTGAAAAGCAAAGCTGTAATCTATATCCGTCCAGCCCATACTGCCGATACAGGTAATGATCGCCTGACGCACAGCCTTCAGCACTTCCGTATACGGATTCTTTTCATCCTTTTTACCGCTCTCGGCCAGATAACGGTCAAATTCCATCGCGCTCATCGCCGCATATTTGAACCACTGCCCAAAAGTATTATATGATGACGAAGGCTCCATACAATCGACGTAGCCGCTGCCGCGCTCCAGACTGATATCCTTGCGCAGCTCGAACAGCTTATTATCCTTCCACATCCTGCTGGTACCATAATAAGCCATGACCGGCAAAATTATTTTACTGTCGTTGACCTCCCGCAGCGCCTTGACCATATGCCGCCCATACTCGCTCAAAGCCTTCGCATTCAGGATCGTCGTCCGCCCCCCGGCCGCCTTCAATTCTCTTTTCCAGGTGATCTTTTCGCCGTCAACAACGCCTTCTGCCCCAATCACAACGGGATACTGGCTTTTCATCCGCAGCACATGCTCCAAAGTCCTGCCTACAGTATCTTTGGTCTGGCGTACATCCGTATCACTGATCTGGTTGGCCTTAACACCGTCAAAGCACGCCAGATAAGGCCCTAAAGCTACAGCGACCGCATCTAGAATAGCTGTTTTGCCCTTACCGTTTTCAGCTACGATAACAGTCAGTTCTTTGTTGAAATCTATCTCAAAATTATCATAACAGCGGTAATTCTGCAAACATAAGCGACTGATATACATAGTACACCTCCAGAAGTATATTTTCTTTTATTATACCTTTTTTCAGCCGAATATGGAAATTTCTCTGCATTCTTTGTATAATAGATATATTATTTGAGAGTGAGAAGGTTTTAAAATGAATATTTTTCTCGTGATCGCTTTAGCAATGCTGCTGATCATCATCCTGCTGCGCCGCCACATCCCCATCGGTCCGGCGATCCTGGCAGGCGGCCTGCTGATCTGGGCTTTAGTAGCCCCTCAGTTCCATTATCTGGTCAGCGCCTTCACCACCACGCTTACCATGCAGCGCACCTACGACCTGATCCTGGCGCTCTATTTTGTCATGTGCCTGGAAATCGAGCTGCGTACCAGCGGCGCTTTAGACGGAATGATCCGCGCCCTGCAGCGCTTATTTGCCAGCGAAAAATTTACACTGGCCATTATGCCAGCTTTTCTCGGCCTGCTGCCTTCGCTGGGCGGCGCACGTTTTTCTGCGCCCATCGTCGAAGCGGCCAGCCGCAATACAGACCTTACCAAAGAACATAAAGCCGCCATCAATTTCTGGTTCCGGCATATCTTTGAATTTTCCAGTCCCATCATACCCGGCATGATCATGGCCTGCAGCATCGCCGGCGTTGCCTTCAGCGACTTTATCGCCCACCTGTGCTGGCTGACCCTGCTGGCATTTGCCCTGGGCTGGCTGGTGCTCATCCGGCCGCTGGATATGCCCGCTAACAGCAATGTAGATGTCGATCCGGCCGAACGCCGTCAGGACATTATGAACCTAGTACTGTCGCTTTCCCCGGTCGTAATCAACTTCATGCTGGTAGTTTTCTGCGACCTTAACGCCTCCACCGCTATGGCTCTGGTCACCTTCGCCATGATCCCGGTCCTGCGTATGACAAGCCGCGTCCTGAACATCAAAGAAGTTTTTACCGGCGCCTGCGACTGGAAAATGCTGATGAACGTTTTGTGCATCCTCTATTTTATCCAGATCCTGACCGATACCAACGTTCTGCATACCATCGTGGAAGATTTTAAAGCCTCACCGCTGCCCGTACCTGTCATTATCGCAGCTATCTCCTTTATTATCGGCATCCTGACAGGTCTGTCACAGGGTCATGTAGCGATCGTTATGCCCATCGTAGCAGCCCTGTCGCCCGGCGACCTGAACCTGGCAGGCGTGGCCATGGCCTTCGGCGTAGCCGGACAAATGCTGACGCCGACCCATATGTGTTTTATCGTCACCCTGGATTATTTTAAAGCCGACTTCTTCAAGACCCTCAAACCGATGTTTATTTTAGAAGTCATGCTGCTGACAGTATTCAGCATCTATACCTGGTTCACCTGGTAACAGACCTTATCTATATAAAAAGGCCGGACTTAACAGTCCGGCCTTTTTTATTGGGTTTTATTGATTTTTATTTCTGGGCCGCCTTTACTTCCAGCGGTACAAAAACGAATTCGCTCAGCTTACCGTTTTTATCGAAACCATATACCGCGCGCACAGCCTGCTGCCTGCTGTAGCCTACAAGATACGTCAGGCGGTCGCCCTGGTCGAACCGCTCATAAACCGCAAAACGCACCGATTTCTGAATACCAAACTGTTCCTTCAGCTGCTTTTGCAAAGCGGCAAAATTAGCCGCCGTCATCTTCTCTGCCAGCTCCGGCACCATATCTACCTGCAGCTGCGTTACAGCCGCAGCATCGCCGCTGAGTACTGCCATAAACTTATCGGCCACCTTCTGCTGCCTGTTCAAGTCACTGCCATCTCCTGCCGCATAACACATACCACTCACCACCATCATCAAAGTTAATATCAATAAGATTACTGTCTTTTTCATTACCATCCAACCCCCAACATTTATTCTTCAGCCTCAGCTTGTTCAGGCTGCTGCCTGTCAGCAGTTTCTTCTATATATTTTTCTTTCAGCTGCGTATAATCAGCAGCCAGTTTCTCATAAGCAACATCACGCTTTTCATTATCAGCCTGCAAACGCCTGTTATCCTGCTCCAAAGCCGCCAGACGCTCCAGCACCCTGTTCAGTGTTTCCTGCTCAACGCCAGCAGCTTTGGCCGCTTCCTTCGCCCTGCGCTCTGCTTCCGGCAGCCTGTCCAGCGCTATGCTGATACCCATATTCATCATATGCTTGCTGCTGGTCGTCGATGCCCCGATACTCAGCATCGTCCGTTTGTCAGGGCGATAGAACCCGCCTACTGCCAGCGCCTGCTTGCCCTCATAACTGCCCATCGCCATTGCGAAATCCGCACGGCTGTTGGCGTTTTCAGGCTGCGGATGCAGACCTGCCAAAGCGGCGCTCAGTGCGCCCACTTCCTTGATCTCGACTCCCATACGGTTGACCCTGCCGTCCAGCTCTCGCATATCACTCTGCATACCTTCAATGGCGCTGCCTACTTCTATCGTGCTGCCGTCCTCGCGTTTCAAGGTCACTTCGCCGCTGCCGATCGTGGTGCCGCTGGTCTTGGTGACTTCTTTCTCGTTGCCGTCAGCGTCTTTTTCCGTAGTCGTCGTTGTTTTGCTGACGCTGATACTGTCGCCGGTCATCGTGGTCGTGCCGCTGGTGTCTTTAGTAACCTTTCCGTCTTTGTCAGTTACCTTATTGCTTGTGCTCAGCGTCATACCTTTTTCATTCGTGCCGAAGCTGCTTTCCTTCACCGTCACATTGTCTTTGCTGTCGGTCGTGGTCTTGCTGGTCGTCACGCCGGTACCGCCTGCCGAGGTATTATTGACGGTCTTGGTGCTTTCCTTACCGTCAGCCGAGGTTTTCTCAGCCGCCTGTGTCGTTCCGTTCACAGCGCTGGTCTTAAAGTCATTAGTCACTGTATTCCCGTCGGCATCAGCACCGCTCAAATGGTTGTTTACGGCGTCAGTCTTGTCAATAGTACCTCCGGCTACAGTTACCTTATTACCGTCTACGTATAACTCGTCCGTATCTATCCTGCCGGTATTCACCTTATTGCCCTGGATCGTAGTATCCAGCTGGCTGCCTGTGCCGTAAGCCGTATCACCGCTGTGGGTAAATTTGGCGCCGTCTGCCGAGGTATTGCTGAAACCGTAGTCGCCAGCTTTGCTGCTCAGGTTGCCGTTAGGGGCAACGCTGAATTTGGCTGTGCTGGTATCGCTGCTGCTGCTGACGCCGATATACAGTCCTTTATCCGTAATAAAGCCGTCGGTGTCGTTGACGACCGAGCTGTTTTTACCAACGTGGATACCATCTTCATTGATCTTGACCTGATTCTTTTCGCCTTCGGCCACCAGAATACCGTCTTTACTGATAACTGTTTTATTCTTTTCACCATCAGCGACAACGATCGAATCGCTGGCATTGACTTTATTAGTGTCAATACCGTCAGTAGTGATACTGGTATTGCCTTCGATGTTAGTAGTATCACTGTCAGGCTTGTGGATGCCGCTGGTATTGGCACTGCTGCCACCGCCGCCCGTACCGCCGCCTCCTGTGCTGTTGTCTTCCAGCGATTTTACCCGCTGATCCAGCCAGCCAACGTCCACGCCGTCCACTTTACCGCCGCTCAGGCTCACGCCGCCGATTTTACCATCACTGCCAAAAACAACGCCGTTGATACTGCTGACGCCTGTCACTGCGCCTGCGGCAAAATTTACGCCGCCGAGAGCAGCCGTCGCCGCTTCCATGTTCGCTGTTTTCAAGCCGTCTTTAGTAAAACTGGTTGTGTCTTCGATTATTGTTTTGCCACTGTTTTCTACAACGTCAGTGCGTTTGATGCCGCCCATGTCGGCGGTAGCCACGCCATCCTGTTCCAGGCTGTCCAGACGTTCCGACAATGCTTTGATACTGACGCCGCCTACACTCAAACCGTCAGTTGCGTTGCCGCTGATAGCGACGCCGTTCAGATTGTCCGCCGTTACCGAGCCTGTTACCAGACTGGTGTGATCGATATGCGTACCGTCAGCATCGGCATATAAAGCAATGCCGCCGGCCGCTTTTTTACCTACGTGGATACCGCTGGCATCTACTGTGACCTGCTTATCAGTGCCCTCACCGAAAATAATCGCATCATCTGTGATTTGAGTATGGGTTTTAGCACCCTCATTGCCAATAACCACGCTGCCGCTGAACTTACTGCTTCCGGAAGCAGTATCATAACTCAGCCCTGCCGTTTTGCCAGTCACTTCCTCCAGCCCGCTTTGAATATCTGTTACGGTCGCGCTGGTCGCCAGATCCTTCGTTGCTTCAACGATCTTCTCATTGATTTCGGTTTGCGTATACGCGTCAGCAATGCCGTAACCGGCCAGCGTAGTCGCTTTATCTGCCTTGCCGCTTTGCAGGTCCTTAACATCTTTTACCAGACCGCCATCAGTGTCACCAACTGTTGTTTTTAAAGTATCGACGTCACCTGCTTTAGCAAAGGCCGTATCCGCCGCTGCTTTGCTGTAAACGCTGTCGCTCTTAGCGTAATCAGCAAGTTTGGTGTCTACTGCTGTAGTAGTTGCGTAATCAGCGAACTTCGTATTCATATCTGTAGTAGTCGTATAATCAGCCAGCGCTGTTTTAGCAGCATATTTATCAGAAAGTTTTTGGCTTCCTTCTACAAATTCACCTGCTTTTACCGTACCGCTGGCAGTTACGGCATTAGTAGTGATGCCGCTGCTGCTGATCGCCGTATTGGTTTCGATAGTAGTCGTTGCCGTATCCTGATTCCGTCCGATGCCTTTGGTATTATCGGTAACTACATCACCATTGCTCAGCGCCGTCAGGTCGATGCCGCCTACCATTACTTTCGATTCGTCTTTTTTGATCTCTATACCGTTGACAGTTTTAGCCGTTAAAGCGCCGTCATTGCCAAAGCCGAAGCCTGTTGCACCGACTTTAAACTCACCTGCCGTCAGTACAGTCGCTGTCACGCCACCAGTAAAGGTGGTAGTATTCTTGCCAGCGTCATAACTCATACCTGTAGCGGCTGTTTCCAAGGCTGCCGCTCTATTGCTCAACGCCGTATCTGCTGCCTGATAAGCGCTTTCAAGCGCTGTTTTAGCTGTGCCGATATCTGCCGTTACCTGCGTTTTAGTTGCCATATCGGCAGTTGCCGCAGTTATTTTTTCATCAGCAGCAGTCTTTGTATAAGCGTCGGTAATGCCGTAACCTGCTAAATCGGTCGCTTTCTTAGCTTTTTCATCAATGGCAGTATTCAGCTCTGTTTTTAAAGCCGTATCTGCTGCCGCAAAATCAGTCCGTATCTGCGTATCCGCTGCTTTGTAAGCAGTATCCAAAGCACTGACCGTCGTATTGGTCGCGTTAAGCTGCTTGCCTGTTACAGCTTCCGTACTGACAGCACTCAAAGCCGCGTCCGTCAGTCCGCTCACTTTGCCGCCGCTCACTGTTACAGTTCCTACAGTTACTTTGCTGGCCGTCAGTCCTGCCGTCGTCAGTTTATTATTACCGTCTACCGTCAGACTGCCATTATTCAAACTGCTGCTGCCCACTGCAAAACCCGTATTCTGTACTGTGGCTGCGCCCACCGTCAGCTTGCCGTTTTCCAGCGTTGTAGCTGTCGCACCGCTGACCGTTGCTTTATTCGTTGTTATACCGCTGCTGCTGATCTTGGTGTTTGTTTCGATAGTAGTCGTTGCCGTACCTGTCGTATCACGTTTGATACCTGCCGTATCAGCAGTGCCAACGCCGTCAGCACTGATGCTGTCAACAGTAGTTTTCAGCGCGCTCACATCCACGCCGCCCACTTTATAGTGATTGTCGGCGCCTTTTTCCAATGTCACGCCGTTGAAGCTGTTATTGGTTATCGCAGCACCGTTAAATACGCTGGTGCCGCTGATACCTGCCGCCGCAACTGTCACGCCGTTATAAGTACCGGCATTGGACAGGTTACGGCTGGCGTCGATAGCAATACCGTCAATGCTGGCAACTCCTGTCATAACCCCCGCAGAAGCAAAGCCAACGCCGCCCAAAGTCGCCGCCGTACTGGTAATATTCGCCATCCCCGTCAGGTTATCGCCGGCAGTATTGAATTTTGCAGTCTTTGTTTCCAAAGCTGTAGCTCTGCCGCTCAAAGCAGTATCGGCGCTGTCCAAATCGCTCATTTTCGTATCATAGGCAGTCTGTGCCACTTTTGCATCGATATTATTTTGCAAAGTCGTATCTGCTGCCGCAAAATCAGTCCGTATCTGCGTATCCGCTGCTTTGTAAGCAGTATCCAAAGCACTGACCGTCGTATTGGTCGCGTTAAGCTGCTTGCCTGTTACAGCTTCCGTACTGACAGCACTCAAAGCCGCGTCCGTCAGTCCGCTCACTTTGCCGCCGCTCACTGTTACAGTTCCTACAGTTACTTTGCTGGCCGTCAGTCCTGCCGTCGTCAGTTTATTATTACCGTCTACCGTCAGACTGCCATTATTCAAACTGCTGCTGCCCACTGCAAAACCCGTATTCTGTACTGTGGCTGCGCCCACCGTCAGCTTGCCGTTTTCCAGCGTTGTAGCTGTCGCACCGCTGACCGTTGCTTTATTCGTTGTTATACCGCTGCTGCTGACACTGGTGTTTGTTTCCAGTGTAGTAGTACTGCCACTACGGCTGATGCCTGCCGTTTTGTCCTCCAGTGTCTTTGCCCTGCCCTGCAGAACAGTATCTGCCGCTTTATAAGCAGTATCGACATCACTTACCTGTTTCACCAAACCCTTACTGCTGTCACCGACCGCCGCTTTCAAGTCGGCAGTATCTTTGACCAAGCCTTTACTGCTGTCGCCGACTGTTGTTTTTAAGGTGCCGATATCCGTTTCCGACTTGCCGACCCTTGTATCCAGAGCCGTTACTGTCGCCGCATCTGCTTTGCCTGCAACGTCAGTCTGCATTTTCGTTACGTCGACGCCGCCAACTTTATAGTGACTGTCGGCGCCTTTTTCCAGCTTCACACCATTAAAGCTGTTACTGGTGATAGCCGCGCCGTTGACTTTGCCGTCCGTACTAAGCGTTACACCATTAAAACCAGTACCTGTTATCGTCGCTCCGTTGACAGTTTTGGCAGTCACAGCGCCGTCTTTAGCAACTGCAAAGCCCGTACTGCTGAACGGTGTATCAGTTTTGCCGATCACGGCATTGCCGCCCACGGTCAGCCCCGTGCTGGCATCCGTGCCGCTGACGGTTACGCCGTCGATACCTGTGACGCCTGTCAAAGCACCGTGCATTTCAATATCGGCAACATTTACCAGACTGCGGAACAGATCGCTACCGTAGATATCTCTTCCGCCATCGCCATATTTATCGCCAGCCTTATGTCCGAAGGATACCTGATTCTCTGCCGAGGTACTGCTGTCATCACCTAGCGCTACGCTGAACTCATGTACAGCGTAACTGCTACCACCTATCGCCACAACCTCATCGCCGATAGCACGTGCGAAGAAACCAATAGCCGTAGGATACATAGCCATATTACTCATTGCCTCAGCTCCATATCCAATAGCTACAGACCCGTCACCTCTTACTTTTGCATAATTGCCTATACCTACAGCATCTATGGCGCTATTATCAATGTTCAAACCGATCATAACACTGGCATCTCCATAGAAACTAGTACCAGAAGCAGGTGTGCCAATAAGCAAACCTTCTTGATTATTCATGCTGTCTTTGGCAAAAATCACTCCGTTGATGCTGGTGACGCCGTTCAGCTCGCCTTTGCCATTGCTTTCGTAAAGGCCAGAAGTTGTATTTTCCTTCCACTCGCCGCCCAGGCTGATGTTGCCGTGCATATCAATGTCGGCAACATTTACCAGACTGCGGAACAGGTCGTCACTGTAGTCACTGCCATCTGCATAGTTGCGATCGCCAACCTTATGACCAAAGGATACCTGATTTTCCTCTGTCGTTCCGCTATATGCACCAATAGCAACAGCGTTGTGGTAAGTTCCCTGCGCAGCATACCCCAAAGCAGTACCATCATAACTAGCATAAGTATTGCTACCAATTGCTACAGCATTAGAAGAATCCGACGCTGCATTATAGCCGATAGCGACAACATTGTCGGCATCTACTACAGAACCGCCGATTGCTATATTGTAGTTTGCCTCCAAAGAAACCCAACCGTTAATAGCAATACTTTCTATACCACCGGCAAAAGCCCCTACACGCTGATAAGCATAATAACCGATAGCAAGCGAGCCATCACCCAACACTTTTGTACCATTACCTATGGCAATGGCATTTTTAGAAATTGTTGTTACTGACGAGTCAGGATCCATAAAAACAGCCCCGGCGCCAATAGCAAGGCTTTTGTTAGTCACATCTTCATTCATAGCTGCCAGCACACTACCGTTAATACTTGTTACACCTGTCAAAGCACCTGCCATCTCGATATCGCTGATGCCGGCCAGACTGCGGCGATCCGTCCAGGTGACTACTTCATTTCCATTAATAGTGTTAATGACTCCTGTACCGAAAGATACCTGATTTTCCGCTGTCGTATTACTACTTGCACCGATAGCAATACTGTTTTTAAACGTTGAATCTGCACAATCACCAATAGCCATACTATATAGAGCGTTCGTATGCGCCTCAGTACCAATAGCAATATTACCAGAATCCGCATAACCTTCGTATTTTTCTATATGGGCAAAAGTACCTATTGCGATACCTCTCGCGACTTCAACTATCGCTTCCGAACCAACAGCAATAGAATAAGACCCTGCAGACTTCGCACTATAACCAAAAGCAATGGTATGATTGTCTCCAGCTACAGCACCAGAACCAAAAGCACTGGCATATTGCTCTACAGCTTCTGCATTATAACCAAAAGCACTGCCATTTGAAGCGGCATTAGCACCAGAACCAAAAACACTGGAAAATTCATCAGCACTAGCGTTATAACCAAAAGCACTGGCTGACTCACCATGACCTTCAGCAGAAGTACCAAAAACACTGATATTATCACTTGGATCGACGTATATACCAAGACCTATGACAGCCCTGTTTTTAGATTTTTTATCAAAACCACCATATTCTGTTGTTCCAATAAAGAAATTATTATTGACTTTATCAACAACAAGCTCTGAACCGTTGATACCGGTTACCCCTGTCAGCGCGCCGTCAACAGCCATATCAGCCAGCGGCATGACGCCGTAGTCGCTGCCTGCGGCCGAGCGCGTACTGTAGCCGATGACCGGCACAACGACAGTTTCTTCTTCCCCGGCGTCCGCTTCACCGCCGGTTTCGCTGTCCGCTGCTTTTGCGTCCTTTGCGTCCTTTGTTTCTTTTGCTTCCCCGGCCGCCGACGTTTCCGTCTGCACTGACGCTTCCGCCGCCCACAACGGCGGCGCAGACCACATCTGCACACTGATCGCCAGCAGTACTGCCGCCACCAGTCTTTTGGCACGTATCTCCCTTTTACTCACTTCGTCCATCTCCCTTATTCATCGCTTTTACCTTTTTAAACCGGACGCGCTTTTGCGGGGCTGCAGTATTTGCAGCAGCAGGCGCACTTCTTCCAGCGAATAGCTTGCTTCTTCTTCTTCCTCAACCGCTTCCATTTCCGGCTCGTCCCTGTTTTCGCCCCAGGCCACCGCCGCTTTTGTGTCCAGCAGTACTTCCAGAGCGCACCCCAGCGTATTGGCGATACGCAGCAGCAGCTTCATGCTGATCCGGGCATGGTCATGCTCAAGATTGCACAGGTGCGTCTGGCTGATGCCGATGCGAGCCGCCAGGTCCTGCTGGGTTATATGGCAGACGCTGCGCAGGTATTTGACGTTGCCGCCGATCTGACGCAGGCATTTTTCGTCGTACATGTTCCACCCCCTGTATTTTATACAAGCAAATAAAAAGCACTTAAAAATATAGTTTTAAATTATCAGAGCAAATATTTTAAAACTATATTTTTATTTTTTTGAACATATAGCAATGCCCTTTGTTATTATAACACCTATGTACCCCCCCACAAGACGCGAGAAGTGCTTTCTGTACATTTTTGTTTTTCGCCGCGATACGCTTGGCGCCGCCAATCCTTTGTAAACGGCTTGACGTCTTGGTTTCAAAGGTTGGGCAAGCAATGGAAAAATTTTTCAGGTTTCTGCTTTACGACCCTTAAAGGCGGTATCTTACTTTTGCTGTTTTACCAAACGCAGCAAAAGCTCTTTCTGCTAAGACCCGGTATCTAATTTTTTCCTGCTTATCCTGCACCCCAACGGCCAGCCGCAAAAAAATTTAGCCCCTATCTTAGAGATAGGGGCTAACAGGCTGGAAGGGATATTTTGCTATTTACTTTTTTAAAAAACAGGCGTACACTAGCAACTGTTATGCATAACTATTTACAGTATGGCCTGCCATCATAAAACCAAAGGATTTGATCATCATAAAAAATATTAACACTCCAAACAATACAAACGACCAGACACCTCCCAGCCGCCTGCAGCTGCTGATAACCGCCGCGCAAAGCGGCGACAGACAGGCACTGCTGCAGCTATGCGAAGATTTCAGCCCGCTTTTAAAAAGCGAGGCCCACCGCGAAATGTTTTACCGGTCGCTGGGTAAAGATGCCGAAGGTATCGCCGTGCTGTCCCTGATCGAACTGATTTTGAAATATGACGGCGCCGATTTTGCCAACTGGCCTGGGCTGGCGCGCTGTAAGGTGCATTTTGCCCTTTTTGACGCCATGCAGAAGCAGGGGCAGATCTGGGAAAACGAAGCGCAGGTAGATACTGAAAGCGCCGCCGGGACCGAACTGCTGGAAGCCTGCCGTGATGCTGACGGCAGCCTGGACGAGCTGGCCCGGCTTTTCCTGTCGCTGGATCTGCAGGAAGCTCTGCGTCAGCTGAACCCCGCCCAGCGGCAGGTGATGATGCTGCTGTTCGCACAGGAGCTGAAACCTTCCGAAGCAGCAAAACGTTTAGGCTGCAGTGTACGCAATGTCACCAAGCACCGATTAAAAGCACTGGACAAACTGCGCGGGCTGCTATAAAAATACAAAAGGACTGCCGTTTGGCAGTCCTTTTTTTACGCCGTTTTATTTAGCGGCTTCTTTATTTTCTTCTTTTTGCGGCAGAGCAATACCGAAATCACCTAATAAAGGTTTTTCGTTTTTGACTGCAAACAGGAAGCTCATCATTGCTTCGGGCTGTTTGGCAAATTTCATGCTGTATCTTAAAATATCAGCATCGGCGCCTTTTTCTATCACTACTAAACGTTTTTCACTGACAGCGCCAAAGTTTTTATCCATCTGCTCTTTGAAATTTTTAAAAACTTCTTCTGTAAAGTCTTTTTTCATACCGTCAGTCATCATGGAAGTTACGGCAGAATAATTGGAAGCTGCCAAAAACTTGTTGACCATGGCTTCTTCAGCGTCAAGCACTTTACCGTTGCTGGCACTGCAGATAGCACTGAAACCAAGCACTAAGACCATTGTCAGCATTAAAAGAATTTTTTTCATTAATAATTACCTCCGGCTCTCTTTGAATATTAGGGTCAATTTGATTCTTTACTATTATACATCTACCTTGGTATAGCTTCAAGGAAAGTTTTGTGATTCTACAAAAATCTCACAAAGAAAAAACTTTTTTGTAAATTTTTTCTTTGAAAGCTTGACTTGAAGTTAACTTAAAGTATTAAAATATGATAAAATAATATCAGGCTGCTGAAGCAGCCGCCGGCAGTTGAAGCTGCCCTCATTCTTATTTGAACAACAGTATTATTGATACAGCTATGAAGGCTTAAGCTGCTCCTGAAAGGGCGGTTTACTTTGCATAGCTGTTTTTATTTTCAGAAAGGATGCCTGACACGATGAATGTTTATATCAAACACCGTTTTCTGCTTTTGCTGCCGGTGCTGCTGGGCATCACTTTTTTTACGTTTGTGCTAATGCAGCTGCCGGCAGACGATACGGTCGATATGATGTATAAGGCCTCCGGGGCGGTATCGGAAACGGTCAAAGCAGCGGCCCGTGCCGAGCTGGGACTCGACCGTCCGCTGCTGGTACGTTATCTGGACTGGCTGCTGGCTGTCTGCAGCGGCGATATGGGACGTTCGTATATTTCAGGCACGCCTGTAACAGCGCTTTTTGTGGCTAAGCTGCAGCCTACGCTTTATTTGACGACGCTGGCCCTGCTGCTTACCGCCTGCATTTCTGTGCCGCTGGGTATCGCGGCAGCGCTGAGGCATAACCGCTGCTGCGATCATCTGATTCGCTGCTGCGCGTTTCTGGGCAATTCACTGCCGGGATTTTTTATCGCTTTGCTGCTGCTTTACTGCTTTGCATTAAAACTGAACTTTTTTACCGTCCTCGGCGGCTCAGGGTTCGGCGGTCTGCTGCTGCCGGCGCTGGCGCTGGCAATTCCCATGTCTGCCAAGTATATCCGGCATATCCGCAGTAATATCCTGGAGGAGATCAACAGGGATTATGTTGCCGGCGCTCTTGTACGCGGTATTCCCAAAGCAACTGTTTTTCGCAGGTTCATCCTGCGTTCTCTTGGCAGTACGCTCATTACTTTATTCTCCTTGTCGGTAGGCTCGCTGTTAGGCGGAACTGCAATTATTGAAATGATTTTTATGATCGACGGGATCGGCAAAATGGCAATGGACGCTATTTTGATGCGCGATTACCCGGTCGTGCAGGCTTACGTAGTCTGGACCGCGCTCATTTTTACATGTGTCAATCTTATCACCGATCTGCTGCTGCATCAGCTGGAGCCGCAGGCACGGCAATTTACTAAAGGCGGTGGATGGTGATGCCTCAAAATATACTGCCGCACGGCCTGCATAAGACCTGCTGGCTGCTTCTGCTGACAGTGCTGCTGTTTCTGGTCACGCTCAGCGCGCCTTACTGGGTACCTCACGATCCTTATCTGCAAAACCTTGACCTGGCTTTGCAGGCTCCCAGCGCCGAATATCCCTTTGGGACTGACCGTTACGGACGCTGCGTTTTTTCGCGTGTGCTGGTCGGAGGGCAAAGCTCCATTTTTTCTGCGCTGGCTTTAGTGGGGATCATTTTTACTACCGGTACTGCCGCCGGGCTCTGGAGCGGTTACTATGGCGGGAAACTGGATAATTTTATCATGCGTCTGTCCGATATTTTTTTAGCGTTTCCCGGCCTTGTTTTTGCCATTGCTGTTGCCAGTATCCTGGGCGGCGGTATGACAAACGCTGTTTTGGCGCTGGCCGTCATCTCGTGGCCCAAATATGCACGCCTGGCCCGCAGTCAGGCGCTGACTGTCCGGCAGCAGCCATATATCGAGGCGGCACGTTTGAGCGGCTGCAGTGACACGGAAATAATTTTCCGGCATCTACTCCCTTCTATTTTAAGTCCGCTGCTGGTAATGTCGGCACTTGATCTTGGCACGATGCTGATGGAACTTGCCGGCCTGTCTTTTCTGGGTCTGGGGGCCCAGCCTCCGGCAGCCGAGTGGGGTTCGATGATGAGCAGCAGCCGCAGTATGCTGCAGACGGCGCCGTGGGTGATCCTGGCACCCGGCGCGGCGATTTTTGTGACGGTCAGTCTGTTCAATCTTTTAGGTGACAGCTTACGTGATCAGCTTGACCCTAAATTCAATCCTAAATAATTTTATGCGAGGGGTATTGCTATTATGATGAAACTTTCTTTACTGGGCAGCGGTCTGCTGCTTACCGCTTTACTGCTCATCGGCTGCGGCCCTTCCGCAGCTCCTGACATGGCGGGAGAATCTGTCTTCCGTTACGGCACCACAGCTTACGGTGTGGCTATGGAGAACGCCGGTATGGACCCGCACGAATCCTATAAGGGCTGGTCAATACTGCGCTACGGCGTCGGCGAAACGCTGTTCCGCTTTAATGAAGCAATGCAGCCGCAGCCCTGGCTGGCAACAGGCTACGAATTTCTTGATGATCATACTGTTAAAATCACTTTACGCGACGACGTAAATTTCAGCAGCGGCGCCAGACTTACCGGAGCCGCCGTGAAAGCCTGCCTTGAGGATCTGGTAAAGCGCCATAAACGGGCTGCCGACGACTTAAAACTGGCTTCAATCACTGCTGACGGACAAACCGTTACGATAAAGTCTCAGGAAAAAGTGCCGGCGCTGATCAATTATTTATGCGATCCTTACGGCTGCATCATCGATATGCAGCGTGGCACTGCCGACGATGTCAAAATCTCGGGCACCGGCCCGTATATCGTCCAAAGCCTGACGCCTACGGAAATAGTTTTGACTAAAAATCCGGCGTACTGGGGCGGCAGGGTGAAAACAGATAAAGTTATCGTCCGCAGTATTCCCGACGGCGATACTTTGACGATGGCGCTGCAGAACGGCGAGATCGATGCCACACAGGGCCTGCCCTATGCCAGTCTGCCTTTATTTACCGGCAATGCAAAATTTAAGGTTGCTTCCGCCAATACTTCCAGAGTTTTTCAGGCCTGCCTGAATTTTACGACGCCGGTATTACAGGAGCCTGCCGTTAGAAAGGCAATAGCTATGGCTATCGACAAGGATAAATTTACCAGCGTGCTTTTGAATGGCAATGGTACGCCGGCTGTCGGTCCCTTCCCTGCCAATATGCCCTGCGGCGGCGATGCCGTGCATACGGACGCTTATAACGCCGAACAGGCCAAAAAACTGCTGCGGGAAGCCGGCTGGACCGACACTGACGGCAACGGCTACGTTGATAAAAACGGTCAGGACCTTACCGTCCGCTGGCTCACCTATACTTCCCGGCAGGAGCTGCCTTTGCTGGCCGAAGCGGCCCAGGCTTTTCTAAAGGAGGTCGGTATCAGGGCCGAAGTCAACGCGACAGATAATTATAACGATTTCCTGAAACGCGGGGATTGGGATATTTATGCCAAGGCTTTTGTGGCTGCGCCTACAGGCGACCCGCAGTATTATTTTACGACCCATGTACTGGACAGTTCTTCCTATAATTCCGGCCACTACCATAATGAACGGGTCGAAGAACTGACCCGGCAGCTGCGCGGCGAATTTGACCCGGCAGCACGCAGCAGGCTGGCAGTCCAGATCAGCCAGCAGCTTTTAGACGATAACGCATTTATCTATGCTTCGCATCTGAAAATGTCCTTTGTGATGAAAAGCAACATCAAGGGCTTTACAGCCCATCCTTCCGATTATTACGAAATCACCTCCGACCTTGAGGTCTAAGGGGTTCAACTATGAACAAACAGCAGCCATTACTGCAAATAAATAACCTGAGCCTTGCCTATGGGGCTAAAGAAATTTTAAAAGCTGTGCATCTTACTGTCTGCCCGGGAGAGATCCTGGGCATCGTCGGCAGCTCCGGCGGCGGCAAAAGCACTCTATTAAAAACGCTGACCGGCCTTTTACCTGCTAACGCTGTCATTACCGGCGGCGAGATCCTCTGGCAGGGGCGCAGCCTGCTCAGCGGCGGCCGTCTGAACAGCAGCGGTCTGCTCGGCAGGAAGCTGTCCATGATTTTTCAGGACCCTACAGCATCTTTATATCCCCTGCAGACGATCGGCTCGCAAATCTGCACTATGCTGCAGGCACAGGGGCAGTTCGATACGGCCGCCAGCCTGCAGTCTGCCGCGCAGGTGCTTGCCGGGCTCGATTTTTCTAAGCCTCAGGCCATTTTAAACAGCTATCCGTTTCAGCTTTCGGGCGGCATGAACCAGCGGGTCTGTATCGCTATGGCACTTTTGCTGAAGCCGGAGCTGTTACTGGCAGACGAACCGACCTCTGGACTTGATTTGCTGACGCAGCAGAAAATACTGCGGCACCTGCTGCAGCTCAAAACAGATCACCATACTGCGTTGATCGTTGTTTCACATAACATCAGCGCTTTGGCTCAGATAGCTGATACGATCGCCGTACTGCGGCAGGGCGAAATCATCGAAAGCGGTCCGGCGCAAACAATACTCAACCGGCCGCAGCATGACTATACCCGTAAGCTGATCGAGGCTATACCGCATTTCAGAAAGGAATTTCTTTTATGAGCGCCCTGTTAGAGGCAGCCAGCCTCAGTAAAACTTTCTTCAGTGAACATAACGCGCTGCCTGCTGTCTGCAATGTCAGCTTTAGTGTTGCTCCCGGCGAATGTCTGGGGCTGGCTGGGGCAAGCGGCTGCGGCAAAAGCACCCTGGCACGTCTGCTTATGGGACTGACGCCGGCCGACAGCGGTACGGTCAGCTTCAATGGCCAGCCGCTGGACTTTGCCGATGCCGCACTGCGAAATAAGTATTACAGTCAGGTCCAGCTGGTTTTTCAATATGCCGCTGCGGCTTTTCACCCCCGGAAAAGCATCGGCAGCTCGATTATGCTGCCAATGCTGAATTACGGCTGTACTAAGGCTGCGGCCCAGGAAAGATCGATCGCTTTACTGCTGGCAGCAGGCCTGACACCGCAGCATGCTGAAAAATTTCCGCACCAGCTGAGCGGCGGCGAATGTCAGCGTGCCGCTATCGCCAGAGCGATCAGTATCAAACCGCGGCTGCTGATCTGCGATGAAATAACCAGCGCTTTAGACGTACAGACCCAGGCAGAGATCATTCAGCTGCTGCTTAAGCTGCAGGCTGAAACTAAAATGAGCCTGCTGTTCATCAGTCACGACATTACTCTTGTACAGGAAATCTGCCAGCGAATCCTGATCATGCAGTCCGGGACGATCATTGAAAGCAGACCTGCCCTGGATATCATCACCCGACCGCAGCAGCATTACACCCGCGAACTGGTAACGGCAGCATTCAATCTTACGAAAATATAGGTGAAAGCTATGACATCTGCATTATTTGAAGTTAATAAAAAATACTGGACAGATCGGGCTCCCAGTTATTCGCAGGTCAATCAGGAAGAACTGGCAGGCTGTCAGCGCAGCAACTGGCTCAGAGAAATCAGCAGACAGATCCAGATGGTTTATCCTAACCGGGCGCCGCAGGAAATCACTGTTTTAGACGCCGGCACCGGTCCCGGTTTCTTTGCTGTTATTCTGGCGGAAGCCGGTTATAAAGTAACGGCTATCGACGCTGCCCCGGCAATGCTGGCTGAAGCCAAACGTAATGCCGGACCTTGGCAGGAAGCTATCGATTTTCGCCTGATGGACGCGCAGAAGCCGACGTTTACCGCAGAATCTTTTGACGTTGTACTTTCACGCAATCTTACCTGGGTCCTGGAAGACCCGGAGCAGACTTACGGCAACTGGCGTCATGTATTGAAACCCGGAGGGCTGCTTCTGAATTTTGACGCCAACTGGTATAATTATCTGTATGACGCTGACTTAAAACAGCAATACGAACAGGATCGACGCAACGTACAGCAAAACGATCTTGAAGACCATTATCTGAGCACTGATATCGACGCGATGGAGGCGATCGCCCTGCAGGTACCTCTGACAGGTATCCAACGGCCGCATTGGGATATCCGCACTTTGGAAAAGCTGCGTATGCGTTCCATTACTACTGACGTTTCTGTCTGGCAGCGCGTCTGGTCGACGGTAGAAAAAATAAATTACGCTTCAACGCCCATGTTTATGATTTCAGCGATAAAATAGGAGCAGATCATGTCTGATTTATCTAAAAAAACGCTTAATCCAAGCGGCGATACCAAAAACTATATTGAAAATTACTGGACGAAAAGGGCCGACGCTTTTGCCGCACTGCGCCGTCAGGAGCTGCACAGTGAAAAATACAGCCAGTGGCAGCGCGAGATCGTGCAGCATTTGCCGCCCGCAAAACAGCTGCGTATCCTTGACGTTGGCTGCGGAGCCGGTTTTTTCTCCGTTCTGCTGGCTAATGAAGGTCACCGAGTCACCGGTATCGATCTGACACCTGCCATGATCGCTCAGGCGGAAACGCTGGCGGCAGCAGAAGGCTGCAGCTGTACTTTTCAAACTGCCGATGCCGAGCATACGGCTTTTTCTGACGGCAGCTTTGATGTCGTTATTGCCAGAAATCTGATGTGGAACCTGCCCCATCCCGAAACAGCTTATGCCGAATGGCTCCGTGTGCTGGCTCCGAAAGGTATCCTGCTGAATTATGACGCGGAATACGCCAAGGACCATCATCGGCAAAAACTGCCTGCCATCAATGCCCATGCCGATGTTTCCGCAGAATTATTAAATGAGTGCCACAATATTTACCATATGCTGGAAATCAGCCTCTTTGAACGTCCCCGCTGGGACTTGGAAATACTTAAGGCTTTAGGCAGCTGTTCCTGTTCTGTCGACCAGAGCGTCGGCGACCGTATTTATGCCGAACAGGATATCTTCTATATCCCAGTCCCGATGTTCTGTATCAAAGCTGTTAAAAATTAACGGTCTGTTTTAAAAGCAAAAACGCCTGGTTAAAAACCAGGCGTTTTTATTATTCTGCTTACAGTTCTTTTTCAATGCGTTCCATTGCTTCGATAGTGTTTTCACGGCTGCCAAAAGCGGACAGGCGGAAGTATCCTTCGCCCATAGCGCCAAAACCGGCGCCGGGAGTACCGACAACAGCCAGTTTTTCAAGCAGGAAATCAAAGAATTCCCAGGAAGACATACCCTGCGGGCATTGCAGCCAAATATAGGGTGAATGGGTCCCGCCGTAGAATTTAATGCCTTTTCTGCGCAGTCCTTCGGCCATGATCCTGGCATTTTCTTTATAGAAAGCCAGCATTTCGCGGCATTCCTTTTGCCCCTGCTCACTGAACACAGCTTCGGCGCCGCGTTGGATGATATAGGGCACACCGTTGAATTTGGTAGTCTGACGGCGCAGCCACATTTTATTCAGTTCCAGCTCTTTACCGCTTTCAGTTTTACGTACCAAAGCATGCGGCACTACAGTATAACCGCAGCGGGTACCGGTAAAACCGGCAGTTTTGGACAGGGAGCATAATTCGATAGCGCATTTTCTGGCGTCTTCAACGACAAAAATACTGCGCGGGATAGCAGGATCATCAACGAACGCTTCATAAGCGGCATCATACAGGATGACCGCGTCGTTTTTCAATGCATAAGCGACCCAGGCCTCCAGCTGCTCTTTGGTATAAACAGCGCCGGTAGGATTATTCGGCGAGCAAAGATAAATGATGTCAGCTTTTACGCTGTCGTCAGGCATTGGCAGGAAGTTGTTTTCCGGCTTGCCGTCCATATAAACTATTTTACGGCCGCACATGATATTGGTGTCCAGATATACAGGATAGACCGGATCAGGAATCAGGATCGTATTCGCATTGCTGAAAATATCGGTAATATTGCCACAGTCGCTTTTAGCGCCGTCGCTGATAAAGATTTCATCGCTGGCCAAAGTTACGCCGAAGCCGGCATAATATTTTACGATAGCTTCGTGCAGGAAATCATAGCCCTGCTCCGGTCCGTAGCCACGGAAAGTTTCCTTCACGCCCATTTCGGCAACGGCTTTCTGCATCGCGTCGATAACGGCCGGCGCCAAAGGCAGGGTAACGTCGCCGATACCCATACGAATAACCTTTTTCTCAGGATGTTCCGCTACATAAGCATTAACCTTTTGCGCGATTTGCGAAAACAGGTAGCTGTCTTTCAAATTACAATAGTTGTCATTTACAAAAGCCATTTTTTGTCCCCCATTAAACTAAAAATATATTTTTATTTATTAATGACTTCATCGGGAATATCGATGACGCCTTCAAATACAGTTACAGCCGGGCCTCTTAAAATAACATGGTTATTGGCCAAATGGGTAAGCTTCAGAGTGCCGCCTTTGGCGATAACTGTTAATTCTTCACCTTTTTTACCTGCATGGCCCAACATGATAGTAGCAACACAAACTGCTGTCGCGCCGGTGCCGCAGGCCCAGGTTTCGCCGCTGCCGCGTTCCCAGACACGGAATTTAACGGTATTTTTATCGATTACCTGCACAAATTCAGTATTGACGTTTTCAGGAAATAATTTGTGTTTTTCAAATTTAGGCCCTAATTTTTCCAGATCCAAAGCATCTACATCGTCTACAAAGGTGACGAAATGCGGATTGCCTACAGAAATAGCCGTACCATTATAAACAACGTCTTCTTCCAGCACCAATCCCTGATCTACAAACATAAAGTGATCGCTGATCATGGGGATGTCGGCACATTTAAAAATAGGCTCGCCCATATCGATACTGGCTTCTGCCACTTTACCGTCTTCACCCAAAAATACATCGATGGTTTTGATACCGGAAAGCGTTTCCAGCGTAAAAGTTGTTTTATCCGTCAGACCTTTATCATAAACATACTTGGCGATACATCTGCTCCCATTACCGCACATCTTGGCTTCAGAAGCATCAGCGTTAAAAATACGCATTTTAAAATCCGCAACGTCAGATTTACAGATCATGATCAGGCCATCACTGCCAATACCAAAACGTCTGTGGCTGATATATTCGGAAATAGCGCCCGGATTAGGCAATTCCTGTTCCATACAGTTGACGTAAACATAATCGTTACCAGTACCGTGCATCTTTGTAAATTCCATTTTCATGGCAATATCCTCCTAAATAAATTCATAGCTTGCTTTATATTATAACAAAAAACAGACAAACAATACAGTGATTAAAAGCCCCTTGTGCTGTTCCTTATTAAGAACACTATTCTTCATCTTCATATAGTATACTATTAGCGTAGGCTAACGTCAAGTAAAGATTAGAAATTTACCTAACATAAAAAAATAACCATACCGTATGGTATGGTTATTTTTTAACCGGCAGCTTTCTATC
>ERZ1673700.1394-NODE-1394-length-24183-cov-5.378150_pt1 | contig 24183 bp, 14 predicted proteins | sample MGYA00580230_ERZ1673700 | MGnify/ENA primary metagenome ERZ1673700 (study PRJEB41218, sample SAMN15661782) | gut metagenome | host: Homo sapiens | place: Canada: London | collected 2015-08-20/2019-03-30 | study: EMG produced TPA metagenomics assembly of...
CATGCACATGATCAATGTCATGATTCTATTATACCATAGATCGCACTATCGAACAAGTATTCTTTCACTTTTTCGCAATTCATCTTCCACCTGCAGAGGAAGGAGAATTCTTGCTATATTATGTTAAAATCCTGATCCAGATAATCTACTTCTATCTCCTTATATCTCTTACAAGGTCTCACTCCATCCAAAGATAAACATCCTTCCGCTGTCTCAAATACGCCTGATTTCTTTGTGATCTTCGGATTGATCATTGCAAACTGAAATGGCCCAACTGCTACTACGATAATGTTCTTTTTAACGCCGATCATATTTGCTGCCATTCCAACACAATGATCCAAATTAGCTCTTAGGGTATCTAACAAATCAACTACTACCTGTTGATCTGCTTTTGTTGCATCTGTTGATTTCTGTGCTAGAAACAGTGGATCTTTCATTATGTCTTTTATCATTTTATTTTTAACTCCTTTATTTCCTTTATAAATTCTTCTGTAGAAATATATAAATTTTCTAATATTGGTATCAAATCCATGTTCCCTGAGTCTTTTAGAAAATACATTTTTAAATCCAATTGCAGTCTCCACCCGTGATAGCAAGGCTTAGTAAAGCATCCATCTTTTCGACTTCTTCTTCACCCTCGATTTTCTGAAGTAACTGCGCAGTATCTAAAATATCTTCCATACTTTCATCTGGTCCAATCTCATAGTCAATCTCTGCCTCACAGTCTGGACATGGAATCTTCTCCATCGTCTGTAATGAGAGGAATCTATTCCCACATTTTTTGCATTCATAATATCCGCATTTTTTTGTTCCATCTGGTACATAATACATTGTTCCTATCTCCTTTTTTGCTTTATTATCACATATTATACATCTAATCTGGTCTGTTGTCTTAGTTTTTTTGTGAGATCACAAGCCCAATAAGGATTAATACAGTTCCAATGATAGAAATCACTGTTATTTTTTCATGTAAGATCAACACGGAAAGTATTACAGTTATAACAGGGGATACGTAAATATAGATACTTGTCTTGATTGCACCAATCCATTTTGTCGCAAGATTCCATAACAAAAATTATAATACGTTCTTTCTCACTATTTCCACCGAATTTCTTGAAAAATAGAATATTCATGCTAAAATAAATGATTGAATTAAGAAATCATTATAAATGAAACAATCGTCAAAGAAGGTAGTATTATGAAATCAAAACTTAAAAATTTTTCCTTACTTACAATCAGCACACTCATTATGGCTGTCGGAATTTACTTCTTTAAATTTGCAAACAATTTCACATTTGGTGGTATCACAGGTATTGCCGTTTTAGTTGCAAAATTCCTTCCTATTTCTGCTAGTGATTTTTCTTTTGTTGTGAATATTTTATTGCTGATCATTGGATGGATCGTCTTAGGTAAAAGCTTTGCTGAAAAAACAGCTTACAGCACGATTCTTTTATCTGTTAGTTTATCTCTTTTAGAGCGAATTTATCCTATGAGTCATCCACTTACCAATGAGCCATTATTAGAGTTGATCTTTGCAATCTTATTGCCAGCGCTTGGTTCAGCAATCTTATTTAATATTGGAGCTTCTAGTGGTGGTACAGATGTTATCGCTATGATTCTTAAAAAATATACGAGTGTAGATATCGGAAAGGGCTTAATGATCTCTGATCTTATCTTTACTCTCGCAGGATTCCTAGTGTTTAACGTCAAAACAGGACTTTATTCTTTGTTTGGTCTGATCATGCGTTCTGCGTTGATTGATAACTTTATTGAAAGTTTTAACCGTTCTAAATATTTTCATGTTGTAACTTCCAATGCAACATGTATTTGTGATTTTATCCAAAATGATCTACAGCGCGGAGCAACCATTGTAAATGCGACCGGAGCCTTTACAGGGGATGATAAATATATTATCCTGACGGTTCTTAGTCCTTCACAAGCAGTGAAACTTCGAAATTTTATCAAAGAACATGATCCAAAAGCTTTTCTTTTAATTTCTAATACAAGTGAGATTATCGGAAAAGGCTTCCATTCTGTCTAGGATGGACAGCCTTTTCTCTGCTTTCATCTGGTACATAATACATTGTTCCTATCTCCTTTTTTGCTTTTATTGGATTTATTTTACAAAATATTTTTCTTAAATCATCACATACTAAGAAACGAGGAGGTTTCAATGCATGAATAAGAAGAAGAAACGAGAACTTACAAACGAAGAAATTGATGAAAATATCTTCGAAATGTGCAATATTTGTTCTACCACGGATTGTACTGGATTGATCCAGATTGTTCCAAGAACACAAGCCGAGCTTGAATCTTATGAAGAATTGTACCACTTCCGACCACCGTTTTTACCTTGTGATGATGATTAAGTCGTCATCCATTTTCTCCTGTAATAAGATCTTATAGCCTGTTATGACTATAAGGTCTTGTTTTATTTTTCCGAAAGTAATTTTCAATGTCCATTTTCTCTTCTAATTAGTCTGACAAAAAATATCATCTCTTATTGATTCTAACATAATTGTTTGTGGTGTAGCATCATAATTTTCATCCATCCAAGCTACAGACTCATCGTCCAAATAATCCATGAAATCAATATATGTATTCTCATCATCCATTTCAAAAATTCCTTCTTTCTCAAAGCTCAAAACTCTATGAATCAGCTTATTATCAGGATACGTCTTTTTAAGAAATTCAATTTGCTCTTTTTTTAGTTTAAATTTTATCATACTTATCCACTTTTTCCAAACATCTGGTTGATATCCTAGTGTTGATTGCTTTCCATTTCGGACAACGGGTGTCTTGATGACTTGTGGATTTTCTAATACTTTTTCAAGTTTATCTTCATTGGCAATATATTTGATCAGTGCAAGCAAGTTCTGATCTTTGCCTTCCCAATTGATCATATGATCTAAACCACCATTTGCCTGAGCTACTGAATTGAATTCGCCTTTGCTCATGCCTTTTTTCTTCATATCAACAAACTGATATTTGATTCCACGTTCTTTGAAAAAACGTTCTGCTTTCTTTGTTTCGTTGCATTTTTTTGTTCCAAATATTTGTATGTTCATGCTGGTTTAAAATCCTCCATTTAGATATGCTCTAGTTTCTTTATCTCATTCATCATTAAGCGCTACAGCCTGCATTTTGCAACTTTTTGACTTCATCTTTGTATTCAGATTTCACAAGGTTTCAACTCAGGAATGCTTAAGTTACAAAACAGCTTTCTCATCTAATCAGCTTTTATTACACCAGTAAAATGTGATTCAACAATTCTATCCATCTGTGCTGCAATCTCTACAAATGGCAAATTCAGATCAAGTGTCTTAACACTTATTTGACTGCCATGCATCTGATACACATTATCAGGCTGGATTTCTTCTTCCGTCTTGGCATAAAGAAGCATTCCTGAAACTGTATTAGCTTCTTCTCCAAATTGATAGCTTCGATTTTTTACATAGGTAAAAATCTGATACAAATTGTTTGAATGAAGCGTATGTTTATCAAAATGGACCTGTGTAGTGTGATTGTAATATTTCGCATCAATGATAAGCACTGTATTGCCACGTTGCAAGTGAATATCAGTTTGCATAACCGGCAGCATCGTTCCAACACCATCATCTAGTGCCCACGGAATCTGTGATGCACTAACAGACAATTCTGGATAATGTCTGCTGTAATATTCCAGAATAAATTTTTCATACAGCCTGCACATACGCTGCTCGTCTACAAAGGATGCTAATCTATAGTTACCTACATCTGTTGTGATCAACATTCCTTCAATCATCAACTGACAAATACTAACTAACATTCTATATGTTTGATTATTACGCTGAAAACGAATCGATGACCATTTAATTTCTGTCGGTTCTATAGAATCTACATTCGAAAAATACAACATTTTCTTCTTCAGATCATCTTTGTATTTTGCTTTTACTTTGCCGTTTCGCAAAAGAAGCATGACTGTTGTTTTTAAGATTTGATTCAACGTGTTATTTTCTGAAAGCTCATCAAAATCACAGGTAAGTACTTGTTTATGCAACAGTTTATTTTTAATTGTACCTGGCATATTTATTTTACCACGCATAACCGTCAGCTCTTCCTGATGACTTATATATTCTCTGTAAAGTCCCTGCTTCAACTGCAGCCCTATGCCCTTGGCTAGGATTGCAGCCAGCAGATTATACATCTCGTCAAAAGATTCTACTGCAACATCATCATATGTCTCTTGCTTCAGTGTCTGAAAAGCATAGGAAAGCATATGGTAAATATTATTGATCAGAATACTCTTGTCCTTTGTCATTGAAATACCCCATGCAAAATATTCTCCCAACGCTGTAGTTTATCTGTATCATCGAACCAATACTCTGCTAACATTGGCAGTATATCAAAATCAATTACATCTTGCATCCACTCATTCGTACATTCCTTCGTATTACAAAAATAGCTATGCCCAATACAGAATCCTTTCCCTAGAGATTTGTCGTTTGCAATTTCTCTGTTCAGTTCCTTAATACGATCAATCAATGTATTGAATGTGTCATTTGCAAATGCTTCCTGATATTTAATAAAGCCTTCCGAATCAAATCCCGGTTCCATATCAAAGAAGCTAAATCGGCGGCGAAGTGCATAATCAATCATTGCCAAACTTCTATCAGCAGTGTTCATCATACCAATGATATGTAGACGTTTTGGAACGGAAAAGCTGAGACCATTATAGGCTAATGTTGTCTTTGTCTCTCGATAGTCAGCCTCAATCAACATTAATAATTCGCCAAAGATTTTACTCATATTGCCTCGGTTAATCTCATCAATGATAAAGAAATAATCTTTATCTGGATGGTTTGCAGCTTTCTGACAGAACCTATAGAAAATTCCATATTTCAGTTCAAATCCATCCTCGACTGGCTTATACCCCATCATAAAATCTTCATAGGAATAATTTTGATGAAACTGTACAAATTCAATGCGGTCGTCATCTTTCTCTCCCATCATTGAATAAGCCAGACGCTTAGCTACATAAGTCTTCCCAACACCAGGTGCTCCTTGTAAAATGATGTTTTTCTTCCTTGTCAGAACAGCTACGAGACGATCATATTTTGCTTCTGTCATGTAAACCTGATCTAAGAATTTTTCTTTCGAATACTCATCTTTATTTTCCTCAGCTGTTGGCACTGGATTTTCTTCACGGATCAAATCAATAATAAATTCGTATTCATCCTTTGTTAATTTGAATAGACTTCCCTGAACGATACTGAAATATTCCATTTTTTCCAGTTCAGGACAGGCTTTCAATGTTGCAAAATCAATTGGTGATGAGAGTCCTTCTAACTTTTCAAAATATATTCTCTCTCCATCCTGCTCTGCATTTACACGAAATATAGCGACAATTTGCTTCACCGGAGTAGACTCATATCCGATCACCATGTCTCCCGCCTTTGCATCAAGGAAGTTTTGGAAGATCCTACGCTTATTTCCATTGTCATTAAACAAAGTATAATTCTGAACTTCTCCCACTGGCATACTGGACATACTCCATATTTTTGGATTTGCATTCAAGAACCAATATTGCTGTCCATCATCTTCTTGAGACTGTGCATAAAGAGGCTCATTTGTTGAATCTTTCTTGTTCCAATAACGAAAAATGAAAAATCCAACATCTATTGTAAGTGTCCGTAACTCTGGATCCGCATAACAAGACGACGTAATCTGAGAATTTAGCAGATTTCTAAGCTCATCGTCCTGCTGTAATTCTGCACATATCTCATCATATAATGCCATGAAATTTCTAATATTATCTACATAAGCACCCTTCTTAAACCGATAGTCACTTTCAAGTTCCGATGAGACAGCTTTTACTTCACTGAATTTATAGATATAATATTTGTCTGGATAGCGCAGCCACAAATATGCCATGATTGCATTTTCATACTGATAGTGCTGTGCAGCTCCATTTGTATAACGCTCCAACAATGTATTGGATTTATCTTTAAAGTTAGCAATTCTCTCACATAAATCTTTACTCTCGTCATATAGTTCCATATACATGGAACGTACCTCTTCTGGAGCAGCCTCTGCAAAACTGATAATCATTTTTGCTGGAAAGTTATTCGCAGACGCAAGCAAATTACCAACCTGATCCAGAGATTTCTTAAGCATCTTTGCAAAATCAGGTGAATTAATATCCCAATTCTCTTGAAAGCATTGTACAGCTTCCCATTTGTATTTTTCATCAGGCCACTGGTGTTGTGCAAAAACTTTTTTGTATTCTGCTAGTATCTCTTTTAATCGAATTTTGTTGAACATTGTTATTCACCACCTTTGTAATGATTCTTTGAATTTTATATAGATCTTCTTGATTTTGTAAGTCCTATGGGAATTTAAACACATCTCCAGATATCACTCTTCCTTTATGACTTTATAATATTCTTCTATCAATCTCTTATATTCATCAATAATTATACTTTCCTCTTGTTCTTTATACTTTCCATGCTTTTTTACATATTGAACTAAATTTACAAATACATTTTTATTTATAATATAATCAACAAATGATTCTTTTGAATATTCTTTGATTTTTTTATTATCTTCATATGTAATAGGCGAAATTATTTTCCACTTACTGTACTCGGCTCCACTTATAAAGAAAATATCTTTTAATTCCACAGCAAGTTCAGAAAATTCATTAAATGCTGGTATTGCCCTTCTCATTATATTACTTCCAATTCTATAACCAATTTCATTTTCTTTATATACTAGATTTTCTAATAACCGTTTTCTACTATATTGATCTGGTTCATATACCTCATCACTTAAATTTACCTTACATATATTTAATTTCTTATTAACATCTAAATCTAAATAAATTCTATCATGTTGCATTATTGAAAGAATATCTTTAATCTTATCATCTATAACAATCAGTTCATATGATTTATCATTATTAGTACCTAATTCATTTAATAAATTTATTGCTTCTTCTTCAGTAAATTCATATTCTATATCTATAGATGAATTTGCACTAACCTTCTCCTCTATATAAGGAATTTCAGGAAATTTTTGTACAATATCATGTAATGAACAATTTGTTAATCCATATTTATTATTTTCTTTATCATATTTAATAGCACTTATATCCTTATGTGTTGATACCTGTTCAAATAAGGATTGTGGAAATTTTTGTCCATATAACTCTGTTGTAAGCATTAAAACATCTGCTATATTTTCCCGCTCTTTGTTATCTAACTTTTCAATATTCTCCCAATTTTTTATTAATAATTTTAAAAATTCCCCAATTAAATAATATATATTTTCATAAATCTTTGAAACTATATTTTTTGTCAATTCTTCTCTATTTAAGGAAAGGGCTTCTTTTGCTGCGTAACCATATAAATCTATATCAATTGTGAAACATGCAAAGTGTTGATGATTTATTTTATGACTTTTTACTTGTTTCCCTTTAAAATTCACATTAAGAACTCCTCTTTGATATTTTTTAATGGCTATTTTATATAAATTATTTTTATACCAAAAAACAATATTATCGTATTTATCACTTAATAAATAATAATACCCTTGCTCTGTTTTTTCTTCAGGGAAATCTTCTTTTTTTGACATCTTTGCTTCAATACTTTCTGAAAAATCTGCACTTTTGGAATTTACAATAATTTCAAAAAAACTACTATCACATTCATCAAATATTGTTTCTATAATTTTATATATAACTACACAGTTTGTTTCAAATGGTTCTATTTTCATAATTTTTCTTGCAGTATATCCCCAAAAATTAAAAGAGAAATTTAAATCATTTGGAATTTCAATTTCTACTCTGCTTCCCCTAGTCATTTTTTCTTTTAAAGATTCTACGTTTACATAACCTTCCTGTTTTCCTGATTTAAATGTAATTTTATATGAACCATTTTCATTTGAATTTGTATAGATAATAATTTTATCCGTTGCCATGAAACAAGATTGTAAGCCTATCCCAAAATTAGCCGTAGGCCTTAACCAAACAGGCATACTTTCTATTTCTTTTTTTCTCTCTTTTTCTTGAAAGTAACTTTGCCCAACATTACAAATTGCTTTTAATGAATTCAACGAAATTCCTGTTCCATGATCAATTACCGATATTACTGCATTATTATTATCATTTCTTTCAACACTAATTGCGATAGAATAAATTTGATATATCCATTCTGGTATATCACAAGGCATTAATGTACCTTCATCTACTTTAGATTTATCAATACCATTTGTACAATAATACATTCCGTTAATAATATCTCGCCACATCTGTATTTTGGTTGCATCTTCTGCATTTTGAATAATTTCTCTAATACATGAAAATTTATCTTTATAGATAGATGCACCTTCTAAAATTTCAAATGCTTTATTTTGAGAAATACTAAATCTTAAATTACTTAATTCATTTGGATCTTCTGTTCCATTCCTTAAGATTTTATATGGTGCCAACTTAGGTGGATATCCAAATTCATCTGTAGCAATTTCACGCCAATTTAAATGCATTAATTCAATTTCATTTTTGAGCGAATCATACCATCTTCTAGTTTCCCTATATACCGCATCATTTGGGCAATCTGCTTCTACTTCTATTAAATCATTACTTATCAAAACATGTCTTGTAGCCTCATGTTTTTCATAATGAACTTTTGAATTGCTTGGCATCTTTCCAAATATTTTTTCACCATATAGATTAAATCTTCCATTATCTAAATCCAGAACATCCCCTAATCTCAATAAACTTGCTATTAAACGTGGATGTACATAATCACCTTTAAATCCATTTGCAACTTTATGCAACTTATATATATCATCAAATGGTTTAGTATGCATTGCACTTATCTCTGCTATTAACAAAACAAATCTTTTTTTAATCAACCCATTATGTCCAATGTCTATTCCCCAGATATTATTTATGTCTAACAAATAATTCTTTGAAAAAGAGCCATGTTGCCATCTACAATATTTTGAAATCAATAATGTTACTGCAGATTTTACTTCAAGTGGCCAATCTTTCTGAAAGTGTTTTTCATTTTTGCTGTCAAATAATACAATATCTGCTGCATTTTTAAAATCTTCATCATTACCATTATGTTGTTCTTCTAAAAATTCTTGAAAATCTTGGGATGTCCAAAAATCATGAATTTGTGATTCCAAAATAACCATTCCAAAATCATGTAAATATGAAACATGCAGTAACAGCCATAAATCTGTAGGCGACAAATTTTCAATATTTTTATTTCCAAGAGATTTTTCAATATTTAATAAAATACTTTCTGAATGCGTATGATCATGAAAACTATAATGCGGATAATCCTTAATAATTGCATTTAATATTGGTTCAAGTGTTTTTTTATTCAAATTCCATGTTGACCAAAGTTCTGCATATTCTGGATTATCATTTGAAATTTTATGTAACTGTTCTTCTATACTAATTATTTTTTTGTACATTTATTTATCCTTTCGAAATTCAATAAATATCTTTTATTTACATGCATTTAATCCGTTTAAAGACAAAATAGTTATTTCTTGGTATATAGGTATATACTACTTTAAGCTAAAATCTTATTAATGAATTCTAAACTCATCCAACAATACTGCTGCTTTTTCATTCCCTATTTCAGTCAAAAAACTTAATATGTTTTCATAAGCATTAATCAATTTTTCATCTTTTTTTATTTCATCACTATAATTTACAAATGCTTTAAGAATAATCATATCAACTATTGTCTGTTCATCTTGAACATCCTTAAAGAATTTTTCCTCATCATATGATATAGTAGCATCAAAACACTCACTCAATCCTATTAATATATCAGGTAAAAGTTTATCAATATTAAGCATATAAACAGTTCTTAACACATCTCTCAAATGAATCTTTCCATACTTACAAAGTTGATTATTGATAAAACATTGGTCTTTATAACTATATTGTGCTTTTACTTTATTAACATCCCATCTATTATATCTGGTTACACATAAGAATAAACTCTTTTCTAGTTCCATTCTTACCCATTCTTCTGGAATTGCTTCAATATATTTCTCAAGCATATTAATTTTTGCTTCTATATCTGATCTCTTTCCTTTTTCTCTAAATCCGTCAACATAAGCACTTAAAAATCCACCAAAAATATCTTTGTAAAATTCAATTGTATCCATAGTAAATTTTGAAAAATCGATATCACTAAATAACACATCATATAATGGTTCTGCATTCTTTCCCAATAATCTTAATTGATTTTGAAAAAATTCAGAAATAGAATGTTCTTTAAATGTATCTATTATTTCATGTGCTTGTCTTTTCGAAACATCTGCATTCCAAATTTCAATCATGCATCTTACAATATTTTTGATAACAAGAGCCATTTGCTCATCTTCTATATCAAGTCCACAATGCGGCAATTGGCACAAAATTCCTATATCATAACTATCAATATGGAAATCAGATAAATCCACTTCACAATCGTTAAATAAATAATTCCTTATTATCATTTCTTTTTGATTTTCATATGACTTCATTCCATTCTTTGACATATAATAATCAACGCCTTTTAATTTAGGCATCATATTAGGATCAAAGTCAAATTTTTCATCTTTTTTATGTAACGCTATATACTCAGCATTGAATCTTTGATGATTCATTTCATCCTCTGATAATTTAATAATTGTATTAAAAAAACGTTTGGCATACTTCTTATTTGATCTCAAAAAATAAATTGCTGAATTTGAAATTTTTTCAATTAACCCATTGTGTTCTTCATTCAGAAAACTATTAAGAATAATGGATAAAATATGTTCTTCATGAATATGATCCATTTCTTCATTTAACTGTACCCAAAGCTGTCCTATCACGTCCATATTAGCTATATACGAACCGTTACCCCTATCAAATATCTTATCCAATCGCTTAAGCCATTCTCTAATTAAATTATTTCTCTGTTTTTTGGAAATATCCGTTTTAGATAATGCACTAGCAATCAATATGATCAATGTATCTTCATATTGCATATTCAGTAAATCATTTTCTTTCATTCTTTCAAGTAATTCATCAATTAATTGAATAATATCCTCTGTTTTAATTTCATTATTTTTCACCTTCTCAACTAAATTATCCAGTGACTTATTTATTTGCTTTATTGGTTTACTTGCTTCTTCACTTTTTTGAACTATTTTTTGTGGCTCACCTTGTATTTGCGTCTCAAGTAATAAAGTATTTTCATTTACTTGTGTTATGGTTGCATTTCTTGCATCCATCTTTTGAATTTGCAAATTCTCATTAGGATGCATTTTTTCATCAAAAATAGAATACAAATAATCTACTGTTACATTGCATTTACTTTTTATTTTTTCATCTCCATATAAATATGAATCTATAACATACTGCTGTAATGATTTAGCACATTTTTCATCTTTTTCATAACGACTATTAATTTCTGGTAATCCAATTGACATTAAAATCTGCTTTTCTAATAAGTCTTTCGTTGGATTATGAATATAATTTTCATAACGTCGAATATCCAAATATATAAGTTCCATACTAGATGCCAATTCTACTGCATATCCAGGGAGCTTCTTTTCAAAATTCATACCAATTGTTTCAACCACAGATAATAACAATATATTATTTGATTTTTCATAAATTGTTTTTCTTATATATTGGGCTAATTTCTTTGCATATGTACTATCAACAGTATTAGCTATTGTGTTTACAATTGTTCTTTTAATAATATAAATAATATCGCCTAAAATAACTGGAACCACACGTTCCATTGTACCTGCTAACCATAAATTTTCATTACCAAAATATAATTTCTTTTCCTTTTGATCTGCAAAGAAAATCTCTATTTTTTTTATTCTTTCTGGATTATTTTTTGCAAAACAAGCTACGGATTTATTCAAAAAATCAATTGCCCAATTAAACCCTTTAATAAAATTATATCGCATAATGTACCAAATAAAAGGTGTATCAAACACACTATTATTGCCATAATTATCAGCTTTATCCGATAAACCATATGCCTTAACATTATTAGAATCATCTTCATAGTATGAAAAATGGCTTCTTAATTCTCTATATGTCCATAAAGTTTCTGCTACTTCACATGCTAATTCCGGAAATTCTATAACAAACTGTGGATAATAATTTTTTATAATAGCTTCCAAAATATCTTCCGATACACTATCTAATCTATTCAAATCAGAACGATATTCTTCAAGCATTCTATTAACAAACCCACATAACCATTCTTTAGATGCTTTAGCCATCTTAGAAACTATTAAAAAAAGTCTTACTAGGTCTTTCGAATACAAATATGACTTTCCAGTTTTGCACTTTTCAATTAATTCATCTATATAACCAATTATTATTTCACAAGCTTTTTGCTCAACATCAATCACTCTGTTTTCAAAATTTGAATAATCATCACATAATTTAATTAACGACTCTTTGTATTTCTCTTCTCCTACCAATTCTTCTGATGCTATTTTAATTAAATTTTCACGTGCAGCGCCTATCGGTCTTACGCTCATTGATAATTTCGGAGTATGGACAACCCTCGCTTCAAAGGCAAAAAGATTAGTCACATTTAATAACTCCCCAATCACATTTTTACTCAATAATTCGCTGGATTCCTCAAAAAACAATCCACAATATTTTGATTTTACAATTCCAATCTCAGTTTCTTTCTTCCAATTTTCTTTAATATTTGTATCTATTAACAATGAATAAATAAATTTTTCTCGTGTAGACTGTATAAATAACTTATTCGATACCCATATTTGATACCGTCTATAAATACAACGTCCTATTTTTTCAATTTCAGTAAAAAATGTATTATAATTACCTAAACAGGATTCAAAGTTTTTATCAATGAAACGTTCAAAACAAATATCTTCAAAAATATCATATTTCAAACGAACTGTATTCCCATTTTCTACAATTATGCCCTCCGAAATTAATGCTTCCAGTATTTTACTATCAATAATATCTTTATCGACACCGACTAAAAAATTTGTAGCACGAGTAAAAACGATATTTTCAACAGCTTCCCTAGCCATACTTGAAGATATTCCATATTTAGCACATTTATCTTTTAAACATAATATTTTTTCCCATATCAATAATCTAAAACTATTTTCATCCTTTATATTTTCTTTGACAAAACCACCAGATATAATCAAATTAATATAAAATGGTAACTTAAATAAATCCGAATATTTTTTATGTTGTTGCAAAGATTTAATAATCGGATATTTTTTTGCAATATTATTTATTTCTTCTGTCGTTAATTCTGGAGTCTCATAAATAGTAATTCTATATCTAGTATCTATTTTAAAAAAAGCTGTACTATCAGTACTTCTACAGGATGTTATGATAAATACATTGTCATATTTATCCGCAAGTCTATAAATCTCTTGAAGAGAAACAAATGCATTTTCTCCACAATCAGCAATAAATTCTATAGCATCAATAAAAATATATAATCTCTGTTTCCCTAACCAATGAATTGCATCCTCAACATCACAACCCCATATTTCATTTAGTGTTTTTCCTAATGCTAAATTTTCTGCTCTAGTAGCTAAAACATATTCTTTCTCTATTAATAATTTTTTACAAATGACTGATTTCCCTGAACCTGCATTCCCCTGAATTGATATTATTTTATTCGAACCAAGTTTTATAGAATCTATAAATTCTGTTCTATTTATCTCATATTCTCCATTTATATATTCTTCAATATTAGCAAGTTCAATGTCTTTACTTCTTTCAACAGCACGCAAAAACTTTTTTATATTTTCTTTCTCCGGCTGCACTTGTATTTCTTCTAATTTATCCATTACTTTAGAAAAATCTGAAGACATTTCATTATGGAGAACTTTTTCTCCTGGTGACATAAGAGATTTTGTATATATATTATATGCAATTATAATCTCCCTAATAAACTGTTCTATTTCTTCTTTGTCTTCATATTTAATTTGAGTATTATCTTCAAAAAATTTCTGAACAATTTCATCAATTTCTTCCTGAGAGAAAATGTGATCTTGATACTTTTCTCTCATATTCATTTTAAATTTATCAAGGCATGATTGCACCTCAGGATTATCTGAATTCCAATCATTCAGATTAGGTCCTTTCTTCTTAACTTTTTCTTTTATAAGTGTAATCCAACTTCGTCCTGCTTCTTCAATTGTAACTATTGAACTGATTAGACCTATTACTGCTACATGATCCATCCTTTAAACACCTTCTTCTAATGTAGACTTTGAAATAATTTATGTTTAACACACCTTATCACATCATTTTTTGTTCAATGTAGTTAATTATATCAATAATTATACCATGTTTTTGTTCATTTTCAATAATCAAAGACCATACGGAAATAATCATTCCAATATGGTCTTAATAACGTTATCTATTCATTTTAAATATGATATATAACAAAAATAATTTGCATTCCTTATTTCTTTCTTATAATTTTTATATAATCATTTCTTCATTAAACCTATTTTTCAACTTTTATCTGTTGAACTGCTAAAGTTGGTTCTAAAACATTTGATTTCATAAGTGTACTTCCTGCATACATCAAATAGCGGACACCACTTGCAACTGCCATTTCCTCTGCTGCCGCTTTTTTTGCAAGCACAACTTCATCGTCTATCTTATTATCACCTTTTACCTCTATCAGTTGATATGAACCATCTTTCATAAGAGCAAGAAAATCAGGATAATATTTTCTCAATCGCTTTGATTCTGGGTCATAATACTGCACTGACAAATCGCCTTGATTTGAAGTAAACATACCTGTAAAATAAATTTCTTTAACCTTATCACTTGAAATATACTGTAAAAAGCATTCTTTCTCTTGTTTAGATTCGAAACAATATGTATCTGCATGGAAACTCTTTGCTTCTTCCTTTGGAGTGAAATTATTGTGTCCTTTGGTAATTACAAGCTCATCATTGGCAGAAAACTCATAGTATCCTGAATCTTTTGGTTCTCTAAGAAGAACCATATCAACATTTTCACTTTTCTGTGTACTCTTAACCTCATAAAGCGTATGAAAAATTTCAGGTATTATCAAATCTTCCAAAATTTCATTATGACGATTAACTGCTTCGACAATATTATCTGAACCGTCCACGGACTCACGCAATATCTTAGCAATCGTAAGACAAGAAATATTCATATACCGTGAAATTTCTGCCGTTAAAGAAAATTCGCTAAATCGCTCTTGTTCTTTCATAGAATCAATATTTGTTTCCTTTTCAGATAATCCTAATCTCAGACTTCCTTTTTCATACATCTTGGCTTCATATCTTGACTCGTCCAATTCTACCAAATGAAAATCAATAGGTGCAGAATATTCCTTTTCGATGAGAGAATATTCGTGCCACAATCTTTTCATTTTAATACTTCTTGGCGGCGGTAAAACACGAACCTTATACACTTTTTTGTTTGTATTTGGGGATTTGCCAAAATCTGAAATCTCCATATTATAATTTTTGCGAAGTTCATCATCGAGCGTGTCATAATTCTCTTTTGACAAGAAAATTGTAGCTTTTAACTGTTCCTTTGTAAGCTGTCTTAAGCAACGCATTGTAGCCTGTAATACAAATACTTTTGATTTTGGACTTCTAAACAAAGCAATTCCAAGCAGTGAACGACAATTCCAACCCTCTCGCCCCTTTTCAACAAGGATAATAAATTGCTTTTTACTTCCCTCAGTACCAATAACATCAAGGTTGTTAAAATTTTTAATATCCTCATCTTTTGTGACAGACGGGTCGCCTGTATTTACCAAAACAGTCGAAAGGGATATACCAAGTTCACTTAATACTTTTTCAACAGCAGGACGTACCACATCTGTTGCTTCTTTAACATTTGCTGCAAAAATAGCAAGCTTCGGTAATAATCCTTCATAAGTTTTACCACCATAGCGTTCCCAAAATTTTGTAATCGAAGTACGAAGAAACTCCTCATTTTTAACGTTTTCAAACCCAATCGGGTCTGCATCTTTCAAATATCCGTGAGCGATAGACTCATTCAATCCATAGGCATATACTACCTCTGGCAACACCTGCTTATTAACATACGGTGTACCCGTGTAATTATAGCACGCAACAATAGAGGTGCTTGCAGCAAGCATATTGATTGTATTACGAAGAGTTGTCTTGTTTGCTCCACTAGAACGAAGTTCTTTCTCCAAGTTAGCCCCAAACAGATGATGTGCTTCATCGACATACACACCAAGCTTTGGCAGACGACAAAGTTTCTTAAAACGTTGATTATCAATTAGTGAAGCATCGTCCCACACATCAGTGTCATCATCGTTTCCATAAATATCTTCAAGTAAAGAACCTGAACCAAAAAGAATATCTGCTGGAGTATCTGCTTTGCGTTTTTTCTTTACAATAATTTTTTGATTATTAGAAATAACTATATTAAAATCCGAGTCATCAATCGTATGAAGTGTTATACCTGTTCCTTCAAGAAAATGAAACTTTATATTTTGGTCTAATACACGAGCATACTCTGGTGGCACGACCTTTATTTTATCAAAAGTCATGATTTCACGAAGAGATTCTAAGACAGTCTTGTCTGGTGCAAATACCAGTGCATTATGACAAAATCTTTTGTCCTTTGGGTATTTCTTTGCAAGCAGAAACTCATAAAAAATACAAGTAGCCATAAGAATAGTCTTGCCTAGTCCCATAGTTAACGCATAAATATAGTTAGGATAATCTTCCTTATACTTTTTCATCTGCTTGAACACAATTTCGTTCTGCTCATCACCCATATCTAAAAGCATCCCCTGACCGCCTTTGTGAATAGTATAATATGACGCATCTGAAAATCTATTTTCTCTTTTTCTCCATTCATCGAACATTTGATACATATGGGCATTATCCATAAATTCCTTGACAAAAACATACATCTCCAAGGCTTCAAACTGCGGTTCACGCAGAAACGCATCACTATTTTCGTTGCTATCATTATATGCAAGGAATTTTTTTGTTAAGTCATTGTATCTTGAACGGATTTTACCTCTATTTTTGCTGTAATATTCCCATAGCTGTTCATAGAAAGCAAAATCCTGAACAAACGCTTTTGTATTTTTTGCCATAGGTTATTCAACCTCCTTTTCCAATGACTCCGACAACAAGTCTGTAATCTTAACTCGAATGGTTCCTGCATCTTCAGGAATATCATAAATACCGCTTACAATTTTCTTCTTGTCTGGCACATCTGTTACCGATGGTTGCATAACCACTCCGTCATAATTCCAGTCAATCATTATTGATTCAACCAATTGTCGCCAATCTTCGACATATTCCTTTTGCAAAGAAAGTTTTTGCATAAGATTCATCGGATAGAATGACCTGATAACCAGTTTACTTCCTTCTTTGACAATCTCTGCTTCTGCTTCTCGTTTTAACTGTAAGTCTTTTTTATCTCTAAGGATATCCACAATTTCAATATCCAGTTTATACTCAGAAAGTTCCTGTTCCAAAGATGCCTTCAAATCCGGTTCGTGTCCCATACAAACAATGGTTATCCTTTCTACGGGTTGCGTTGGATTTTCTGTTTTTCTCTTTTCATATGTTTTGTATGGTAAATTTGCTTTCAACTCTTCTAAATCTGCCTTCGTTGCAATACGATTTACTGGCATAATTTTAACCATTCGACCATCAAGTTCTCCGTCCCATACATCACTCTGCGGAAACGGTTGTATCTCAAGAGCCTGAATAATCAAATCTCTTGCTTCAATTGGATTTCTAAAAAAGTCATAATTATTGACGTTATATACTTCGAATCCAGTATATTTTTTATTTTCCTGTAACTGTTCATTTAGCTCGTTAGCCACATTGATAAGACGTTTTGTTGTTGTTTGAATTGAGCCAAGGTTAATATCTGCACCGATAAACCTTCTTCCAAGTTTCATAGCTACAGCCTGTGTTGTACCACTTCCCATAAAGCAATCAAATACTAAATCCCCCTTATTAGTTGATGCTTTTATAACATCTTCCAACAATCTTTCTGGTTTTTGTGTTGGATAATCTACTCTTTCTTTTGCAAAAGGATTGATTATGGATATTGTCCAAACATCTTCTGGAAATTTACCTTCTTTATTTGGCTTGTAATCCAACACACGTTCATTGCTACCATTATTTTTATATTTATTCCTTGCCAAAGTTGACTGTGCATAATCTTGACGTACATCATCGTAATTAAAAGTTTGATTACCATAAACTTTAGCATACCAATAAATATTATCATGTTTTCTTCCGAAAAAATTATGTCCTACTCGTCCACCAGAATAATTCCAAATGATTTCATTTAAGAAGCAATCTTTTCCAAAAACCTCGTCCATTAATAATCGCATATATGAACATACTCTCCAATCACAATGAACAAATATGGTTCCATTATCTGAAAGAAGTTCTCTCATTATAGTTAATCTTTCAAACATAAACTGTAGATATTCATCATTATTCCAAATATCTCCATACTGTTTTTCTTCAAATGATGAACTATCTGATTCTGCACTTCCCGTTCCTTTTATTAAAATTTTCTTTTTATAATCTGCATCACTTGCAAATGGTGGGTCAATATAAATAAGGTCAATTTTACCACGATACTCTTTCAGCAAATGGCTCATAACCTGTAAATTATCTCCCCAAAATATCTTATTTATCCAGTCATTGGTTTCCTCGCCATATCTTTCACGAAGTTGAGCTGGATAATACTGTGTAGATTCATAAGGACGCTTTCCCGTCCATCTAAGTTCCGGGTATCCCTTAATCGTCGGGCGTTTAGCAAATTCAAAAGTCATTTGTCCTTCCATTTTTAAAATCCTCCGTTATTCTTTGCTACCATATTTATTTCTGCGACTCTAATCGGTATAAGTCGTCCTTCCATATACAAATCCCGTCCAAGTAAACTATGAAGTAGAATATATTTATCAGTTTCCAACAGATTAGGATTTTCACTCAGTAAAGCATTCACTCTTTCAATCATCATTGGTTCTGTAAGCTGTGCTAAAGTGGATTCAACATCAAGCTCTCCTGCATTTTGAAGTTTCGTAAGACTGCTTAACAGCCCAATCCAATGATAAAGAAGTTTTCGCTTTTCTGCATCTACTTCTTCCTTCGTCACAGTTTCAGACAGTATCGGCTGATTCTCAACTACCTTATGTTCTGTTTCACATTTTATCTGGTCTATTTTAAGCTCCTTAGAAAACAAAACATCTTTTGCGTTATTCCAAATCGGAACTATACGCTTATGCCAAACATTAGGAATCACTTCATAGAAAAAAACATCTCCTACTCGGTCAATAGCATATTTAGTATATTCTACCATCTTATCTCGAACTAAATCTTTTATAGGAGAAGCATAATTTTCCTGCACCTCACTATCAGCTACATAATGCTTTAATTCCTTAAGTACTCTATGTGGTTTTCGATTCATCAACCGTCCATATTCGTCTATAAAAGCTTCATTGCTTTCCCATTTTATGAAAAGTTCATCTGTTGGAATAATATATATAATATTATCTTTCCTAACTCTATGTTCTGCCATACACGCTACCTCTCGTTACTTATTACAGTAATATCGAAAATCGCAGTTCTTACAAGTTTTCGCATCATCGCAACAATGCTTAAAATCCTTCCTCAGGATTTTATGTACAGTGTCATCAAAAGCCGCAACTGTGCCTTCAATAGCCGTCCTTGTATACGGATAGGTAATCATCGGATTAGCATTTTCTTCTCCTGTATAATAAAGATGCATTTTGCTAACCTTCTGCCCAGTTCTCTGTTCAATGAGATAAGCATAGATTTGTAGCTGTCTACGATAATGTTCCAATCGTTCTCTCATTTTGATCATATCTGGCTTTCGCTCAGACTTAAAATCGACTATCTCAACCGTACCATTAACACCTTTGACGAGATCAATTTTGCCCTCTATAATATAATCCTTTTTAACAAGACTGACATCAACCTCAGCTTGTTGAATAGATGCCCATTTACCGTCCATTCTCTCAGCATAACGTTTTACTTGACTAAGTGCTACATTACGCTGTGGCTCAGCCAAATAAGTATGCTCTGATTTTACTATGGAATTATAGTTCGACTCAAACCAAGAATCGATATTATCGTTAGTAATTTTATCAACTTCTCCTCTGATAGCAGCTCTATGAATATCTTCAATAGTTTCATGAACCAAAATACCGAACATCATAGCATTCTGGCGAACTGGCATAAATTCAAGCTCCTTATAAAACTTATACTGTAAAGCACAGGTTTCATAAACTGTAATGTGCGAAGTAAACGAAAAGGAATTTTTCAAATTTACCTTCTTTACAGATTGAAAAGAAAATTCTTTTAAATCAAATTCATCACTGTTCACACTCTGAATCTCATCATAAATATCTCTAAAGTATTGACTTGGAGTGCGTTTATTTTCATCGCATGTAAGTACGAGCAAATTCTGTGCCCTTGAAAAAGCCGTATAGTATAATCTCCAAAAATCAAAGTATTTTGTTTGATCATAAGGTTCAAATGCCGATCTATGGAAATATTTTTCCTCAACTTCTATCATAAGGTCTTTATATGTTTTTCTCGGTACATTACTTAAAGAATCCACCAATACAATCGGGAACTCCATTCCTTTAGATTGATGTATTGTAAGGAATGACACACAACCACTCGGTGCATACTCCGCTTCGTCCTCATACTCAGATATTCCACCGTCATAAAGTAGTTTTAAATAAAGATTAAAAAGCAGTTCCGTGTTTCTATCAATATATGAACCATTAAATACATCAACTCTATGCAGATACTCAAACTTACCGATTATTTGTGTAAGTAAAGCAAGATTTCTTGTAGGTCGAATATCAACAACACCTACACTCATATCTGTATCAAGAATATCGCTAAAAGGTCTAAACATAAACAATTTATAAAGCAATCCTGAATAAGCATAGTCAGTCGTTCCAGTCAACCTTGCATGTGCTTTACCGTGTTTTCTAATAAACTGCAATAGTTCTTTATTAGCCGCCTTAGTAACATATTCATTAGCCGCAATAATACATTCCCTATAATATTGGTAATGTTCTACCTGCAAAAAATCAAATTCTTGTTTTTCAAGTTTCATTACATATTTAGGAAACATAAGCATTAAACACCCCAATGCCAGTTTTATCTCATCACGTTTGAAAAACATATCTGAACGAGGAGAATAGACATTTATTCCATTTCCCTCCAAAAAATTTGCAAGTGCTGTTACTCGCTGATGCTTAACCGAGCTGAATAAAAAAGCCAGTTGGTTGTAATCCGTAAGCTTTCCTGATTCTTTTAACTCCTTAATAAAACCAAGTATTTTTTCGTGCCATTCATCCTCATCATCTTTGCTAAATAATTTTACTACCGCAGGACTTTGTATATCGGACTTTACGTGTGGCTCAATTTTCTTTTGATAGCGATATCTATCCCAAGAAAATTTGAATTTATGCCCCGATGTAGTTGATATCCATTCGTTATAAAAATCCACAATATCACTATTAGAACGATAATTTACTACCAGCGGAATAATCTTACATCCCTCATTTTCAAATTTGTGCGGAAATTCAAGTATATTACGGATAGTTGCACCCCTAAAACGATATAAACCTTGGTCATCATCTCCTACAACGCATATATTATGATGTTTATCTCCAAGCAAAAACACTATCTGTTCCTGTATATAGTTTGTATCCTGATATTCGTCTATCATAAGGTATTGAAGTTTATCTTGTAATTCTTCTAATATCTGTTTATTCTGCATAAGCAATTTGTAACATTCGGTCTGAATTGTTGAAAAATCAATCAAATTTCCTTCATCAAGCATTTCTTGATAAATAGACAGCACTCTTCCAAGTGTTTTTATCTCAGGATTATCATCTGATTGCAATGCTTCAATATCAACCATTTCTTCAGACAAATGATTGATATATGTGCAAATCTCATCAGACCGTTTCCATGAACCTCCCTTTGAGAGAAGCTCATCAATTCCCTCTATATTCTTGAATCTATGAAAATTTCTAAACACAAGATACTTTTGATCGAAAGTATCAAGTAAACGATAATTTCGTTTAAGTCTTGTAAACTCTAAATTCTCTTTTATAATCCTTAAACATAAAGAATGAAATGTACCAATATACATTTCATTTATATTAACAGAAATATTTCTTTCCGCCAACTCATTTGTAATACGGGTTATAAGTTCTTTAGCTGCCTTTTCCGTAAAAGTAGCCATCATTATTTGTTCAGGTTTTATGTCACATTCTTGAATGAGATAAACCGCCCTCTTAACAAGTGTAAATGTTTTACCTGTACCGGGCCCCGCTGTGATTAGTACAAGACCATCTATGGCACTTATCGCTTCTTTTTGAGCTTCGTTTGCATTTCCATAATTAAACATATAAACAGCTCCTAAATCATCAGTATAAAGAAATTGATTTTCTAAATATATCTTTATTACACCCTTAATACTCACAGTATTATTTTCGTTTAATATTATATAGTAAATAATAATAAATTACAAGAATTTAAGCATTATTGCTGTCTTCTCCTACATCATAGAAATTATATTTTCCTCAATTTTCTATTATATTCTCCATATCTTGTTGTAAAATTTAACCATGCATTATTTTTAACATTATAACATTCAAAAATAATTTTGTACGGCACATCCAAACTACTAAATAAATCATCTATTTTGTACTATAAAAGGCACATTCCTATCACTAAGAATATGCCTTTTATTTTTAATCACCTTATCAAACTTAATGTATAATAAATCCACCAATCAAATTCACGCACAACGGAAGTATTGCTGATATAACCGGAACCATCTTCATCAAACATCCACTTTCTACAATCGTTTTTAATAATGTCACTCCGCCATGCAATACACAAGTTCCTAATCCTCTTTTCCTTTCCTCCCATCTCGGTAGTTCCAAATTCTCATCAATTATCTTCCAATTAACTATTTCTCCTTTTCTCTGTTCAACCATACCATTTTCTTCATCTTCTTTTATAAACCTAACATTTCCTATCTCACAATGTTCCCATAATAATTTAGGTTCATCTGTGTTATTTTTGATTGATAATTGTAATATCCCTTCATTCTCCCTAATCCATATCTCTGAACGGTACACTTCTAGTCCAACATTTTCATATATTCCAGAAATAATCATACTTATCCCATTCTTTAGTATGACACTTTCATTCGTATACACTATAACTGTCTCATGTGGATCTAATTTGTATTTTCCTTCATTTGTTTTTCTTAAATCCACAATTCCATCTCGTCCATTATACAAGGTCTTTGGATTAATCCACTTTGTACTTGATAACGTTTTAATCAAGAATCCTAGATGCAATTTTATTGCATCATTATCTTCAGGCAAATCTTCTGGTCTTTCTGTCATTAAATTTTGATTCCAAATATATTCTGTAATTTTTAAATTGTTGTTTTGGATTTCTTTTTTTATTTCTTTCACATTAAGATTTCTCATGATTCTGTATTCATATCACCTATTCGTGACTTTCTCCTTTCCTTACAATCAGTTAAATTAATTGATTCAACTGATTTTTGTCATTGGTACTATGAATACTCACTATGCCGATCAAATAAAAAATCGGAATAATCAGTATACACACATATCAAACGGCATAGCTATCCTAATGTTCTCTTTTAAACACAATATTTTCTTCTACACTGTTTATTATGTATGTAAAGCTGATCTTTCCGATCATAATTCTAAAATAAAAAAATGTAAAGCTCTTAGCTTTTTATATATTATATAAATTTATATTACCATATATTGTTAGTTTTGTCCATAAAATATATTATAAAAATCAAAAAGGGAGAAACTCGAAATCTCTCCCTTTCCTGTAAGCTTCACAAGTTTCTACAGAACGATCATTTCAACCATATAATAGCATTTTCAAATCATCAATATTCTCTACTCCTCCGTCTTAATTGAACTAATCACCACATCCCCCAACTGACACCCCACTTTCCGAACAACAATATCTTCAATCTGACTCCTCTCCACCTTAGACAAATCCTTCTTATTCACCAACACATCCACCTTCCCATTCGTAATCGTAACAATACTA
>ERZ1673700.1409-NODE-1409-length-24038-cov-10.799066_pt1 | contig 24038 bp, 20 predicted proteins | sample MGYA00580230_ERZ1673700 | MGnify/ENA primary metagenome ERZ1673700 (study PRJEB41218, sample SAMN15661782) | gut metagenome | host: Homo sapiens | place: Canada: London | collected 2015-08-20/2019-03-30 | study: EMG produced TPA metagenomics assembly of...
GTTGACGGTTGACGGTTGACGGTTGACGGTTGACGGTTGACGGTTGACGGTAACCAAATGTAATTGTTATCCAAAAATCTCATAATGGAATAATTTTAACATTTTAGTTAAAAAAGTCAATACTTAATTTAATTAATTTGACAAAAAATTATCGTTATTATAACATAATTTTTATTAAAAATTAATAATAAAAAGGATATAAAAGGATGAAAAAAGCGATTATTTTATTAATGTTATTGTCGGTTAATCTATTTCCTCAAAAAATAGGTTCTCCAAGTTTTGGTTTATCGATTCCGCTCGTTGGAAGTTTGGCAGATTACAAAATAGAAAAGCATGGCGGAAATGTTTCAAAAGAAAATTATGAATCAAAATCTACTTTTGAAGGCGGTTTATTATTGAAAGTGGGATACAGTTTTATATTTAAACCTTATTTTATATCTTTATTATTTGATTTTGGATATTATAGAGATACTTTCGGATTTATGAATTATATAAATAACAGAAAAGAAGTAAATGTATTTGATAGTTTAAATATGGGATTTTTTGCAGAAGGATTATTTGGATTCTTTACATTAGGTTTTGGCGGCGGAATAAAAGTTCCTCTTGGCGGAAGTTTAAGATACGATAATATTATTGAGCTTTTAAATTACGGAAGATTAAAAAATAGATTTGACGATTTATACATTCCTTATATAAAATTTATAATCGGCTTAAGATACGATAGCGCTTATGCGGGAGGCGGAAGCAGTTTAAGTTTTTATTTTAATTATGATTTTCCAAAAGTTAGAGTAAGGGGAGTAGATCCAGACAAACAGAGATTATCTTCAATCGATTTAGGAGTTCAAATAGGATTTCATTTTGGCTATTATGAATATATAGATTAAAGTTAATAATTAAATTCAAAACAATAAAAAATAGAATAAAATTTAATTATTATAAATCGAAATTAAATAAGGCAAAATTTCTTCGGGCTTTAATTTATTCAAACAATCGATAGTTTTGCATCCTCGCTTTATATATTCGCAATGAAAACTTTTTAAAAAATTGCAATATTTTTTTCTCTCTCCAATATTAAAAGCTTTCTCTCCTCGCGCTCCATAAATCAAAGGTAAAGTGTCGCCGAATATTCCGATTGAATAAATATTAAACGCGTTAGCGATATGCAAAGGCGCGCTGTCTCCTCCGATTAACGCGTAAGAATTTTTTATAATCGCCATAAGCTCTCTAATCGAAAGTTTAGCCGTGAAATCTTCTTTTATTATATCGCCAAGTTTCGCTTTCATTTTATTTGCAAAATCAATATCTTCTTTTGAATTAGAACCTATAAGAATAATCGGAACTTGAATTTTTTTATAAAACATTTCAATTAATTTAGAAAAATTTTCGGCATTATATCTTTTGCTTATTCTTGTAGCTCCGCCATGAATTATTAAAGCGTTTTTATAATTTTTCATTTTTTCAATTCCAAAATTATTTGTAAAACTATTGACAAAAATTCTAAATATTGTATAATTTATCTATAAATAAACAACCGAAAGAAAAAGTTTCGGAAATAAACTATTTAACGGGAGGAAAATTCTCATGAACGAAACGAAACGAAACGAAACGGCTATAATAGTCTTTTAGCCAAAAATCCATTCAAAATATTTCTAATCGCAACACTATCATTAATCTTATTATTTTCAATTAGCTGCGGTAATGAAGATAAAACAGGAGAAAATAATACGGGAACAGGAAAAGATAATATTGTAAATAGTGGAGATAATACAAATAAAAATAGTAGCGAAGAAACAGCAATATATTCTTCTTATGTAGGCAATTGGTATGACTCAAAAGATGATACGAAAGTCATGACCGTAAATTCGGACGGTTCTATAACTATAGATGGAATAGGAAAAATTACCAACATAACAAAAAAGAGCGATACAAATTTTGTTATGCGCTATAGTAAAACACAGAGTGGAGTGACCGTTACAATTATATACGATATAAAATTTTCAAATAGTAATTCTGGGACTATAGATGTTACAACTATAGCTTCTGGAACAACAACTCCATCAGGCACAATTAATATTGTTAAAAAATAATAGAATGATTAAAGCGATTATGCCGAGTCTTTTTAGGCTCGGTTTTTTATTTAGCCTTTGAGAGCCAAATACCGAGACTAAAGTCCTCCTTTGGCGAGGCACAATATTACTTCAGATTTTCGCTTACAGCAGGCTTTAGCCTCAAGTCCTTGTAATGGCAGCTATTTTTAAGATGATTTTATCTAAAATAATAAGACAAAATATTTTTAAAAGAATTTATATGATGCCTTATATCGTAAATATCTCTTATATCTGCGATTTTATGAAACAAATATAAAGGATTAAAAGACAAATTATAAAAGTATTCTATATATTTATATAATTTCTCTTCGTCAAAATTAAGTTTAATTACGGATTTACGCATATCAAAATCAAACCAATTTTTAGTTTTAAGCAAATCGTTTTCCTTACAATAATTGAATAATTGAGTATTAGGATAAGGAACAAATATTGAAACATTCATTGAATTAACATATCCGCCAAGCATTAATTTTTTTACTATTTGAAATGTTTTTATAATATCTTCTTCCGTTTCGTTTGGATAGCCCAATTTTACCATTAAGTCTATAAATAATCCCGCTTTTTTTGCTAATTTAATCGATTCAACCATTTGCTCTATATTATTTCTATCTATTCCTATTTTTTCTATCGTATAATTATTAATCGTTGGTAAATTAAATATTATAGTTTTGAATCCTGCTTTTTTCATCATTTTAAAATCTTCAAAATGCAAAATATTTAAATACATATAACAATCTATATATACTTTTTTATTTAATCCTCTCTCTCGCATAGTTTCGCAAAATAAAGAAAGCCATTCGTCAGTTGGAAAACAAATAGTGCAATCTATAATCTCTTTTATTCCATATCTTTTATTTAAATATTCTATCTCATCAACCACATTTACGGGACTTCTAAGCATAACGCTATTAAAAAGAACGCTCGAAGAATTGCTATTAAGTCTATTATATATAGAGCCTCTTCCCGACATTATAAAAGTTCCTGGATATTTTTTAAAATATTCGTTTTTCTTTGAGTAAATTTTCCAATTAGTTAAATTTCTATCTATAAAAGGCAAACTGTCTAAAGGATAATCAAGCATAAACTTTCCCGTATTTTTTATATCTCCCGCTTTGTTTCTGTAATATATTCCTTTTTCTAATTTATCGCCGTTATTTATATGTTTAACTATGCTTAAAAGAAGAATCTCATAATTTCCGCCCGTTATTATAAAATCGGCTTTTGAATTAATTAAACTCTCTTCAGGCAAACTCGTCACATGGTCGCCTGCCAAAACCACATAAACTTTGCCGTATTTGTTTTTTAAAGTGTCTATCGCATCCCAAATATAATTTATAATCGGAGTTCTAGTTTCAAAAAATATTAATTGAGGTTCTATTTTGTCAAGTTCGCTAAACCATTCTATAGTATCCATATTTCGCGCGATAGTGTCAAGAAAAAAAACATTATAACCGTTATTTTTAAGTAAAGTCGCCGCATAAGCGGAAAGAATAGGATAAGTATAAGACGGATTTCTTAACCATTGAAATTGTTCGTTTAAAGACATTAAAGGAAAGCCTTCGTTATTTTCAAAAGGCGGATATGTTATGCATATTTTCTCTACTTTATCTTTTTTCATTTTATTTTTAATTTTATTTCTTTTTACCCGATTTTTTAGATTTTATAATTTTATTTTTATAAACATATTTTTCAAGTTCGTATTGGTCGTCAAATATAATATTAAACCATTCTTCGTATCTTTCGCATTTCGGCGGACTATGTTTTGAGCAAATTTCGTTTCTGTTTTCGTAATTTTTGCATAAGTATGTTTTTTTATCCAAATATCTGCATTCGCTTCTTATCATATGATACCAAGTATCTTCGTAAATAAATATAAATGAATGTCTAAAATGCAAATACCATTTCAAAGTGTTAAGTTCTTCCTCATCTTTCGGAGGTGATATTTCCATTACCAAATCATGACAGCATAAAGAATTACAATCGGCGCATAATTTTTCGCTAACCGTTTTCTGCCTACTTTTTAATAATTTATCCGATGGTATAATTTTCATTAATATAAACCGTTTTTATAAAATTTAATTTATATTATATTAAAGATTAAATTAAAATTCAATGATTAAATACGAAACTTGCATATCTAAAGTAGATAGAGACCAAAGTATATAAAAATATTTCTTTTATAAAAAGTAATCAAAAATTCTTGTTCTTTTTTTATAACACGATAGGCTAAAAACTAACATAGTAAAGCCTGCATTCGTAGAAAACATTAAGATTTTAAGCAACGATAATATAATTGCCTTGATTATGCTGGCTTTAACCTAATAATATAAAAATTTTATTTGTTGGAATAAGAAAAGTAAAAGAATATAAATAAAATAGATGAATTATAAACAATCTAAATTAAAATATTATTAGAAAGCATATCTTATAAAATTTTAAGCAAAATCGGGTTAATTTACAAAACTCCAAAAAATTATTAAAGTATTTTATAATGAAAATAATAAAAAACAAGTCATATATTAATTAATAAATTTATTATAAATAAAACCTTTCAAAAATTCTTATTATAGTTTATAATATAACGAATTATATTATTTTATTGGAATTATTAATCGTGGAATTATTAGCTATTATATTTTTTATAATTGTAATTATAGTATTTATTTTAATGTTTGGCTTACTTTTTTTTGTATCTTTTATAAGCAAGACATTTAATTTTATATCGTATTTGATTTTTAGAAATCGTGAAGATTGTCCTTTTTGTCATAGTAGAAAATCTCTAAAAATTATAAAGACGGAAAATGGATACAGAAAAGAATGCGATAAATGTAAATTTTCGGTAGATGTGGAAGATAAAAAATATAACGAATAGATTTACGAGGGGAGGGGGTTGAACCCTCATGCCTAGGCACTAGATCCTAAGTCTAGCGTGTCTGCCAATTCCACCACCCTCGCTTTAAGTTTATTTATTATACATTATATAATATTTTTTTCAAGTAAGAGTAATGCAATATGAATAGAATTCAAAAAATAAATAAAAATTTTCAAAAGTTAAAAAAATTCTTTAGCGAAGATATATATTATACTGACGCTTCAATATTTAATCCTATAAAAAGATTTTTTATAAATTTATTTAGAGTAATAACTTTTGCGATAACCGATTTTATTAAAGACGATTGCACAATAAGAGCGGCTTCATTAACCTATCTTGTAACTTTGTCTTTAATCCCCGCTTTAATAGTAGGTTTATTTATATTGAGAATTTTTAATTTATATCAAAATATTTTTACCGTGATTTTTGATTGGATGCAAACAAACGCTCCTTTTTACGAGCCGATGGTTAGACAAATATTAAATATAGCCGACAATACAAATTTGGCAAGTTTCGGATTAGTCGGAGTAATTTCTACTTTGGTAAGCACGGGATTAATTTTGCATAATATACAGCAATCGCTTGTTAAAATATGGAGAGTTAAAATAAAAACTTCAATTCCTAGAGTGGCTGCGAATTATATAGCTTTACTTTTTTTAATTCCAATAATGATAGGAATATCTTTTTCGCTTATAACTTATATGCATATTAGCTCGTATAATTATCCGACTATAATTAGAATATTATTATCTTGGGTTACTCCAATAATCGCTATGTCTTTATTAGTTTTATTTTCTTATGTTTTAGTTCCTCAAACAAAAGTAAATTGGTCTAACGCCGCTATATCTTCGGTTTTGGTAGCTATAACTATAATAACTCTTTTCAGCGTTTATTTTAGATTAAATTTAAATGTAAAAAATTATAAACAAATTTTCGATAGCGATAAATATAAAATAGAATATATAGTAAAAGAAATAAACTCTGGCGTTAATAAAAATATTTCAAATATTACTTTAGAGAGAATAAGCTATAGAATAATTGAAAATCTTGGAAACGGTTTAAGCGCTCCAACTTATGATAGAGAGATTATTTCTACAAATATTCTTAACTTTATCGATTTTTCGCCAAATGTATTTGAGCAGTTAATGAAATATAATTTTAAAATAGGCGATATTGTAGTGATAAGCAACGAAGATAATACTTTAACTAGCATAAGTCCAGCCGAGTTTTCATCGGCAAGCGCTTTCGCTCAAATTCCCGTTTTGCTTTTGCTTTTATATATAATTTGGATAATAATTTTATTTGGAGCGGAACTTACTTATTCTCTTCAATATTTTAGAGCTTATGGAGTCGATAGAACGAATATAAAACTTTCCTTTGCCGAAAAAGAAGTTATAGCTTTAGAGTTTATGCATGCGATTGCTTATAGATTTATTAACAAGAAAAAACCTTTTACAATATACGAACTTGCAAAAGAATTAAAAACTCCTCCTACAATAATAAATGAAATATCTGAAAGTTTAGAAAAATCTATGTATATAATAAAAACCGTTGATGGTTCAAAAATATCTTATATATTAGGTTGTCCTCCCGAATCTATAACCGTTGGCGATATTTTATATTCTCTAAAAATGAATGGCGGATTTAGAAATAAAAATCTCTCTCCAGACGATATATATAAAAAACTTATATATGAAAATAAAACAATATCGAATAAAGATTATAATAAAGATTTATATCATTTGGTTATTAATAAATAATTTTTAATTTTCTTTATTAATTTTATTATTGTGGCAAATTATCTTTATATTTTGAATCCTTAAACTCTAAATAAGGTTTTGAGCTTAACATATGAATTGCTGTTATAAGAGAGTAGCTTATCCATGCTTTTTTTTCTGCATCCTTTTTATCTTTGCTAGATTCATTTTCTTTTAAGAGTTCGTTTAAGATTTTTGAAATATTTAAAATATTATCTTCAAAAAAATCTTCGCATTCTTCACAGGTATCCATAGTAGCCTGTCCTTCAATTTCTTCAATTTCTTTACCGCACCAAACGCAATCAATACTCATTTTAATCTCCAATTTTTTATTTCTAATAAATATTAAATCACAAAAGAATAATATTTAATATTTCCTTCGGTATCCAAAACTTCTATTGTAATTGAACCCGCTTCTTCATCGTCTATTATAATAGTAAAATTTTCGCTCATAGAATCCAAAACTTTATCATCAGGAAGTATATAATGCCATTCTTCCGTTATAGTTGAATATCTTACTGTTTTCAAAAATGAAAGTTTATCTTCCGCTCTAAAAGTTATTATTCTTTTATTTCCTTCGGTTTTTACAGCAAAATCAAATATTTCAGGCGAATCATTATCGTATTTTATATTAAGAACTTCCAAAGTTTTAGTTTTTGATAAATCTATTGGATTATCGAATCTGTCGCTTGCCGTTATTCTAAAATCATAAATTCCCGGAGGCATTAAATAAGACTTAAATCTAAAATAGGGAGTTTCTAAATTATTTGCAAGTTTTCTATAATTTTTTTCGCCTTTTAATCTATATTCCAAATCGTAAATAAGTTTATCGCCGTTTGGGTCGCTTCCTTTCCAATAAATCATAGTTTCGTTTTCTTCAAGCTGCGGACTTTTCGTAGTTTCGCTTGAATCGTTTTGCTGTTTATAATAAGTAGTTAATCCGCCATTTAAAACATCGGGAGGCAAATTATTTTCAATATAAGTAAAATCCATAGAACTTAAAACAGGAACTGATTTTTCATTAGCGTTAGAATTTTTCATTGTTATTCTAAATTGCAAAAATCTTCCGTCTGGAGCGTTAATTTTTCCGTCTTCTGACACTTTAGTAAAATCGCTCCAAGTATTATCTACTCTTGCCACATTTCCCGTTCTCACTTCAAAAGATATATCCGAACCTTCTGGAATAGTCGTCATTGCTTTTAAACTTCCTAATTTGCTTAAAAGTTTTAAATCCAAAGTATCGCTTATAAAACTGCCTTCTGAAGGATTTCCGTTTTGCATTTTATAAATCTCTCCCGTTTTTGATATTGCAAAATATAATCCGTCTTTCGTAGCCGAAAAAGTTGAAAGAGTTTTATTTTCTAATCCGCCAATATACGATAGAAGTCCGTCATTTCCGTTTATTTTATAAATGTCCGCGTTATCGCCCGTTATAAAATATATATTATTATCGATATCGCTACTTAAAGCAAAAACCAAAGTTTGATTTAAGAAGAATAATCTTTGAACCGTTCCGTTTGTGTCCGCTTTATATAAAGAATTTCTAAATTCTTTTGCGCTATCGTCCGCCAATTTTCCGCCGTCTATTATAGAAGGCAAAATTAAATAAGAAGGCTCTCTTGTCGCCGTTCCAAAATATAAATTTCCTATATTATCCATAGTTATCGCGTAAACTTCATTTTGAGCGGTATCGTAAACAGTTTTATAAGAAGGATTTTCTAAATTAGTCGATAAATCCACAGATAAAACTAATCCTCTTCCCGCCGTTCCTATATAAAGTTTATTGCTTTTAGAATCAAAATAAAGAGACATTGCATGCTGTTCTTCCGTTTTTAATATTTCCGTTATATTTCCGTTTGAAGATATTTTTAATACTCTCGCATTATTTCCGCCCGCTGCTGCATATAAATTTCCGTTATTGTCAAATTTCATATCCCAAATATAAGTGTCGTCTACATTTTTACTCCAAATTTCATTTCCCGATTTATCATATTTGATAATTCTTGCATAAGGCGCTGTAGCTGCGTATATATTTCCCGAATTATCTGAAATTACAGAAGTAAAAGCGCTTTCGTTTGTAGATTTGACAAATAAATTAAAATCACTTTCTCCCGCTTCTCTTTTATACAATTCCGCCCCATCTCCGCTTATAGCCGCATACATTGAACCGTCCGAAGAATTATATATTTTCCAAATAAATTTTCCTTCTATGGCGCCGTCTTTTTCTATAATAGGAGCTAAAATTAAAGAACCTTGTTCGGTGAGCATTATTCCGTCATAAGTTCCGTTATTATAAAAGCCCTTTCTTGAGCTTGAATAATTTCTTGTAACGACTCCGAAAATATTAGTATTTGATAAAATTAATAATATTAAAATGATTTTAGCGATTTTCATATTTATCCGCTCCTTCTATGATTATATCTATTTTCATTAAACCCAATATTGAATAAGGCATATCAAATTGTCCTTCTATAGCGTTTATAACCGATGCTTTATCCGAAGTATAATTATTTGCCATTATTCCATATTTTGAAATAGGAAGCATAGGAAAAGAATCTTTGCCTATTTGAACGCCTCTCGCCGAAGAATAAAGCCAAACTTTCAAAGCCTTATCGTCATAGGATTTGCCATATATTCTCATAACATCGTCTAAACTTCTTATTTTATATTTATTCGGCATAAATAACCGCTCTGCATAATTATAAATATATTCGTTAGCTGCATAAATACTGTAAATATCCGTAGTCAAATTAACGGGAAGTTTAACGGGAATATTTATATAAGTTTTTTCTTTGCCGTAAGGAGTTATTCCAACTCTTAAATGTATAGTCTCCCCCGCTTTAGCTTTAGGCTCAAGCAAAGTTATATCGTTTAAAAAAGCGTATTCTAAATTGCTCCTTTTTATCGATAGTTTTATTGATTTTATTCCGACTCTATTAAAATTATTATAAATAAAAAAATCAACGGGAGCTATTAATTGTTCTATTGCCGTTTTGAAAGCGTCTTTAGAAGAATAGCTTAATATTCTATCGGTTACTTTATAAGGTTCTTCAAAATAATCAGTTTCTATTTCATAACTTACGCTAAATACTCCGTCCTCATCGCTTCCCGCGCTTGAAGTTACGGCAGTATAAATTGCCATAGAAAGCAAATAAGAAAAATATGTCGGGTCGTTCAATACTCTAAAATTAAAATCTTTATTTAAAAAACTTTGGTCTTCAACTTGCAAATTAACGGGAATCATAGTATTTTCGGGCACTTCTCCGTAAACTCCCGAAACTCCAAAAGTTCCGTCATAAACTGTATAGCCCAAATAATTAGAATAAGCCGCTCCTATTTTAAATGAAGATGCCGTTGAAGCTACAATATGGTTTATATAAGCTCTTGAAACGGGCGCTCTTAATCTTCCTTTGGACCACATTGAATGCCCAAATAATAAAAATTTTTCATCGTCCGTATGCGAAACAGTGCCGACTCCAGCTATTGAAAAATCGCCGTCAATTAAAACTATCGCCACAGAATCGCCGAATAAAAATTTACCGCTTTGATTAATATCCGAAATTGAGCCTCCAGATTGCATTGGATAAAATCCCATTTCTTTAAATTTATCCGAATATTCTAAAAAAGAATCTCCGTTAAAGCCTGAAAACATTAAAGGAGTTTGCAAAGAATTTTTACTAATTGAAGCGACTTTTGAAGCGTTTGTATCGTTATATAATTTATACATTTCTTCTATTGGAGTGACGCCCGCAATCGGGTCTTTCGCATAATTCCAACCAAAAGCTAAAGCGCCAGCAATTTTTCCGTCAAAATAAATTGGCGAGCCGCTCATTCCTGCAACCGTTCCCGAATGTTCCAAATTAAGTCCTTCAAGTTCTATTAATATAGCATCGCTTCCATGCCACATTTTTCTTAAAACGGAAATAACTTTTACTTTAAAAGGCTCGACATTTGTTCCATGTATTACCGTATAGCCGACTCCTTCCATTCCTTCCGTTATTTCGCTCATCGGAATAACTTGCGGATTATCGGGCGGAGAAGGCGGCAAATTTTGAGCAAATAAACTTAAATTAAATAAAAATAAAGTTAAAAATATTCTGTTCGTCATAATATCCTATGTTTTATTAAAAATTAAAATTTATAATAAATATTATACTAAATTAAATAAAATTCAATAAATAATAACTTATAATTTATCGACATGTAAAGAGTTAAAAATAATATCTTTTATTATTGTAGAATAATAATAGAAGAATTTAAAAAAGAATTTTTACTTTCTTTTTTCTAAATGGCAAGTAAAAATTATTGTTCTTTATTGTAAAGCCAAAAAATGAATATTTTGCGTACTTTTAATAAAATCCTTAAATCCCATTATTGAAATATATTATTAAAAATAAAGCAAATAAAAAAGGCGCCGCAATTAAGCGATGCCTTTATTTTCTCTTATCTCTTATCAGTTTAACTCTAAAATTTTATTATTTTGCCGTTGCAGTTGCATCTTTTGTAAAAGTAAAATTTTTAGGGGCAGTAGAAGTTTGACCCTGCTCTGTTATTGTTACAATACAATTACTCCCGCTTGTAAATGTAAATAAAAAATCATAAGTATGACCGCCTGAACTCTGGCTCTTAATAGTTGCTGTATATTGTGGAACTTCGGTATCTTTCTTATCAGCCCAATCAGTAATTGTATAATCACTAGCACTTATTCCATCAATTGATATAGTAGTTATTTTACCATCAGCTGTCATAGTAAATTTATGTTTATCTGAGCTCCAGTTTCCTACGAGAGAGGAAGGTTTGAAAGCCAACTCTTTCGTCAATTTCACTTCAATAGATAAAGTTTTAGTATTGTTTTTCAAAGTCGTATCTTTAGCCTTAAAAGTGAAATTAATTTTAATAGTTTTATCTACGGTTTGGCTTGAACTATCCAATTTCCTCACTTTATCAACTAATGTAGTTTTCGCAGTCAATGAATTATTGGCAAATTCAAAATCTTCCAAAGTGATTTTATTTGCTTCTACCGTTTCGCTATCTTCGACTGTGAAGTTGGCAGTATAATCGGCAGACGATAAAAAAGCTATTTTTATGTCGCTAACTGTTGTGTCAGGTTTTACAACTAAAGCTTTTACATTTCCAGAAGCCTCTGTAATTGAGAAAGTTCCTGGCTCGGTGACAACTCCTCCTCCATTTCCGCCTCCGCTTTTTCTACAAGCTACTGAACTTAAAACTAATAATGATAAGATAATTGAAAATATTTTGTTTTTTTGAGTCATAATTGACCCTCCTTATAATAAATTATTTTTTCAAATAGACATGGATTGCTCCATGAGAATTTACTAAAACGAATAAAGCCGACAAAATTGTCAGCGAATATAAATATAATTTTTTTGAAAAAAGATTTGCAATGCCCAAAAAGGCTTTTATATAATGGTAGCCTGTTCTGTTCTGTTCTGTTCTGAGAATTCACTCATTCAAATTTCCTTAATTAACCAATTTACCGATTAATTATACATAAAATTAAAAAAAATGTCAAATTCATTAATCGATTTTTTTATTTATATTTAATTTATCGGATTACAATTTTATAAGTTTAAACTCAAATTATAATAATTTTGATAAATTTAATATTAATTATAATAACCTATTAAATTAAATATTAATCATAATTCAAATTTCAATAAATTTATTCTTTTATTCTATTAATAAGATAATAAACTTTTTTAAAAAGTCAAGTATTTTTTTATCGTCCAATCGATTAAAATAAATATATTAACTTTCTATACTTTATTTATCTTGGATTGTTTAGATTATAAATAAATATTGCAATTAATGAAATAAACTATTGACAAAAATAAAAAGGTATGCTAAAATATAATTATGATTGAAAATATTCACTGTAAGTTGACATACTATAATTTTGTTAAGCAAAGCAAAGCAAAGCGTGAATTGTATTTTTTTAATAACTATTCCAAATTTTATTTATCGCAGTTTTTTAATATGGTTAATTTTTTAGTCGCATTTTGTAATTGCATAAATATAAATATTTTTTATTTAAGTTTATCAATAATTTTAAAAAATATTTTATATAAATTATATCGTTTAATATAAAAAATAAATTAAAGGAAATTAAAATGAATAATAAAATAAATAATAGATTTTTAAGTTCAAAACAAAAAATAATTAAACTAATAATAACGATTTTAATTTTATTATTATCAATTAATATAAATTGTTTTGGAGATGAAGCTTTAAATTTTAAAGAAGCTCAATTTTTATATTCTACTCAAAAAGAAGAGAGTTTAAATATAATATGGGAAAATAATCGAATTACCTATTTGCCAAAAATGGTTTTTGCATTTATATACACAACGGATACTCCGCATGGAAAAATATTTATATCGGTTGAACTTAAAGGCATAAGTTATTTTAATACGAGTAAAGATAATCCAAAAATATTGTTGCAAACAAGATTTTACTCTCAAGATAGAGTCGGAGTAGAAGATTTATATTTATATAAGGTTTCGGGTTTAAGACAAAATATTTTTTATAACGATACAAGAGAATTGGGAAAGTTGCCCGATTATTATGGAGAGCCTAAAAAAATTATTATAAGAAATGAATCTTCTACTTTTAATAATCTTAAAACATTTAAAACCTATTTTGATTCTAGCGCATGCAATTATAAATGTTTAAGGGATGATTCTATAAATATATTTTATAAAGGCTATGAATATGTTATTTTTGTAGACGATAAAGCTATAAAATCTGTTATCGATGTATTCTTATCCGCTGTGGATAAAAATTATAAAGATTGGTATAGTTTATCGCAATAATTACAAAAATATTAAAGGACGACAAAAATTAAATTAATGCCGTCCTTAAAATATTAATTAAAAATTAAATAAGAAAATATATTTATGAGAATTTATTTACATAATTTACAATAAATATTGCAAATAAAATTAAAGGCAAAATATAAGTCACATATATTCTTGATGATTTTGGAAATTTTATTCCCTCGCCTGAATCAACTTCGTTAATAAAATTATCCCATCCCCAACCATATTTTGAAACGCAGAATATAATTATATAGATTCCGCCTAATTCTACCAAATTATAACTCACTATAAAATCGTATAAATCTAAAAAACTTGTTCCTTCTCCCATAGGTTGAATAAAAGATAAAACATTAAAACCCAAAGCTGTAGTTAATGCCAACATAAATACTACTATTCCAACTATAACGGAAGAGTAAGTTCTTTTTATTTTAAACTCCGACATAGTGAAAGCGATTAAATTTTCAAAAACTGCAACTACAGTAGTCAATGCCGCCGCCGATAAAAATATAAAAAATAAAGTTCCCCATAATCTTGGCAAAGGCATTAAGTTAAAAATATTAGGCAAAGTAACGAACGCTAAACCCGCGCCTTCTCCTGGATTTACTCCGAAAGCAAAACAAGCGGGAAATATTATTAAGCCCGCCGATAATGCGACTAAAGTGTCTAATATAACTATTATTATAGATTCGTTTGTAATCGATTTTTCTTTTCCGATATAGCTTCCGAAAATAGTCATACTTCCGACTCCTATTCCTAAAGTAAAAAAAGATTGTCCCATAGCCGCATAAACTACTTCCAAAAAATTTTTTATTCCGCCTTCGTTAAATATTTTTCCCAAATCGGGAAGCAAATAAAATTTTATTCCTTCAATGGCGCCAGGCAAAGTTATAGCTCTTATTATCAATATAAGCATCATTATAAATAGAGACGACATCATTATTTTTGTAGTTTTTTCAACGCCTTTTTGAAGTCCCTTAAAACAAATTAAACTTCCTAAAAAAACGGCTATAAATAAACTTAAAACCATAATTTTAGGATTTGAAAGCATAGAACCAAAAAATTGTCCTATCTCTTCTGGCTTAAGTCCTTCAGTAGCTCCCGTAAGCATATAATAAGCGTAAGTTATACTCCAACCTGTAACGCTTGTGTAAAACATCATTAAAATTAAACAACCTAACATTTGAATATAACCGATTATATGCCATTTATGTCCTTCTTTTTCCAAAACCTTATAAGAGCCTGCAATATCGCTTTGTCCTCCTCTACCAATGCTAAACTCCATTATTAATATTGGAAGTCCTAATATTAATAAAGATATTAAATAAATTATAACGAAAGCGGCGCCTCCATATTTTCCCGTTATATAAGGAAATCGCCATATATTGCCAAGTCCTATAGCGCATCCCGCCGAGACTAATAAAAAACCTAACCTGCTTGAAAGTTTTTCTCTTTTTTGATTATCATTTTTGTTATGCATATAGCAACTCCTTAAATTTAACTTTTAATCTTTTAATTATACATTATAATTAAAATTACTTCAAGTAGTAATTTAGTATTTTTATAAAAAATATATAAAATAAAAACATTATTAAGAGATTAAAAGTTATTCCGCTATACCTAAAGAAATATACTTTATTCCTCTATCCGTCATTCTCTTTTTGTCATATTGATTTCTTCCGTCAAATATAATCGGTTCTTTAAGTTTGCTTTTTATTTTATCGAAACTCGGTCTTTTAAACTCGTTCCATTCCGTTATCAAAATTAAGGCGTCAGCATTTTCTAAAGCCTCGTAAGAATTTGAAGAATAAACTATTTTATTGCCAAAAATAACTTTCGCTGTTTCCATAGCTTTAGGGTCATAAGCTTTTATTTTAGCACCTTTATCCAAAAGCATATTTATAATTGTTATTGCGGGCGATTCTCTCATATCGTTTGTTCTTGGTTTGAAAGCGAGTCCCCAAACTGCAAAAGTTTTATTTTTTATATCATTATTATAATGTTTCAAAATTTTATTCACAAAAACTTTTCTTTGATTTACATTAACTTTATGAGTCGCTTTTAATAAATCCGAATCAATTCCAAAATCCGAAGCGGTTTTAATCAAAGCCTGAACATCTTTAGGAAAACAACTTCCGCCATAACCCAAACCATGAAATAAAAATTGATTTCCGATTCTTTTATCGCTTGACATTCCTATTCTAACCAAATCTGCATTTGCTCCAACTTTTTCGCTTATATTTGCCATTTCATTTGCAAAAGATATTTTTGTAGCAAGAAAAGCGTTCGCCGCATATTTAGTCATTTCGGCAGATTTTATATCCATAATAATTATAGGATTTCCCGTTCTTGTAAAAGGATTATAAATTTCTCTCATTATATCTATAGCCTTTTCCGATTCTGAACCTATAACGACTCTATCGGGTTTAAGGAAATCATCAACGGCGGCTCCTTGTTTTAAGAATTCGGGATTTGAAACGACATCGAATTCTCCTTTATAATTCTTTTTAATTTCTTCTTCGACTAATTTATGAGTGCCAACGGGAACTGTGGATTTGTCGACTATAATTTTATATTCATTGCATTCGCTCATAGCTTTTCCAATATCGTTTGCAACCGATAAAACAAAACTTAAATCGCAATGTCCATCGTCTCCCGAAGGCGTTCCAACCGCGATAAAACAAGCGATAGATTTTTTAACAGCGTAATTTAAATCGTTTGTAAATTCTAATCTTCCTTCTGAAACATTTGCAAGTATTAACTCTTCAAGTCCTGGTTCGTATAAAGGCGTAATTCCGTTTTTTAATTTTTTTAATTTTTCTTCGTCATTATCAACGCATATAACATAATTCCCCATTTCCGATAAACAAGCGCCCGTAATTAATCCTACATAGCCCGTTCCTATTATACATAATTGCATATTTAACTCCTTTATTTTTAATATAGACATTTAATTTTTTCTGCATTATACTATAAAGTATTATAATTGCAAGCAAATGTATTTTATATAAATGTAGATTTTTTTATTATTTTTTCCGAAAATAAATAAATAGGATTATATAAAAGGGATTAAAATGGATGATTATATAAAGAGTCTTCTTAAAGATTTTTTTGAAGAAGCGTTTGACATGCTCGACAGACTCGAACAGAATATTCTTATTTTGGATAAAGACAGAAATAACACGGATGCGATACAAGAAATTTTTAGAGCCGTTCACACTTTGAAAGGAAGCGCTGGAGCGGTTGAACTTTTTGACACTCAAAAATACGCGCATAGATTTGAAGATTTGCTCGATTTAATAAGAAATAACCAAATAAAAGTTGATGATAAAACTATAGACATTTTATTAAAAGGCATAGACATATTAAAAGAACTTATAAACGGCGCAAGCGAAGAAAAAGAATATTCGGGAAATATCGAAGAAGAAATAAAGAATTTGGAGAATTTTAAAAATTTAAAATTAAGCGGCGCTATTTCAGAAAGCGTAAATACTAAAAGCGATAAAAATTCTATTTCAGTTTCTGTAGGCGGCAAATACGATAATTTAAATTTTGACAACGATATTTTAGATTCTATAAGAGAAGGAATAGAAAACGGACTTAAAACAAAATTAGTTTTTGTAAAATTTAACGCCGAAAGTCCAATGAAAACTGTAGGCGGAGTGCAAGTTTATGTGGAACTTAAAGATAGCGGAGATATTATAGCGAGCGTTCCTTCTTTACAAAATTTGGAAGGAGACGAATTTTATCAAAATGTAATTTATGTTATAGAAACTGCGGAAGAAGACGAAAGCATAATAAAAAATATAACTTTGCCCGAAATAACCGAAGAGATAAAAATCGAAGAATTTATATTAGAAGAATATGAGAAATTTTTGATAGATAAAAAAGATAAAGCTTTAGAAAAAGCCCAAGCTCAAGCAAAAATCGAAAAAGATACAAAACATGAAAGACAGAGTTCTTTTTTAAGAGTTGAAAGCGACAGAATTGACGATATGATGAATCAAGTCGGAGAGCTTGTAACAAATAAAAGTTCTTACGAGCAATATGATGACGATTTAACTTCTTATACAAAAATTATAGAATACGGAATAAACGATATAAGAAAATATTATAAAGACAGCGTAATTCAAATATTGAGAAAACTTGAATATTATGTGAATAAAAAAGAAATTAAAGATTTAAGAAATTCTTATTTAGACGGCTTCAATAATAAACTTGTCGATATGGTAAAAATGGAAGAAGATTTAAAAGAAACTTTGGATAAATTCAGAAATTCTTATCAGCTTCTTACAAGAGTTACAAACGATTTGCAAGAAACCGTAATGAAAATAAGAATGCTTCCAATCGCTCAAACTTTTAATAGATTTCCGCGTTTAATAAGAGATTTATCTCGAGATTTGGGAAAAGAAGTTAAATTAGAAATGTCGGGAGAGGAAACGGAACTTGACAAATCTGTTATTGAAGTTTTGGTTGACCCTTTGATTCATATTGTTAGAAACGCTATGGACCATGGAATTGAAATGCCCGAAGAGAGAGAAAAAGCGGGAAAACCGAGAGTTGGAACTATATCTTTAAACGCATCGCATAACGGAAACTTAATCGTAATAAAAATATCGGATGATGGAAAAGGAATGTCGCCTCAAAAAATATTTGAAAATGCAATTAAAAAAGGACTTGTATCCGCTGATGCAAAATTAACCGAAAAACAAATGCTTGAATATATATTTGCTCCAGGATTTTCAACGGCTACAAAAGTGACGAACCTTTCGGGAAGAGGAGTCGGAATGGATGTGGTTAAAAAAAGTTTGGATAAAATAAACGGAACTGTAGGAATAGAAACGGAATTAGGAAAAGGCTCTACTTTCTTTTTGAGAATTCCTTTAACGGTTGCGATTATTCAGGCTTTAATAGTCGATGCCGAAAAAGAATATTATGCAATTCCTATAAATAGCATTTCGGAAACTTTAAAAATCGGAATTGAAGATATTCAGAATTTGGAAGGAACGGAGGTTATAAAAATAAGAGAAGATGTTATAAATGTTTTAAGCGTTAAAGAATTATTTAAACTTCCTACAAGATACGAAAGTCATATAAAATCATATTATGCCGTAATTTTAGCGTCCGAAGATAAAAAAGTCGCTTTGCTTGTAAATAATTTAATTGGCGAGCAGGATATAGTTATTAAAACTCTTAAAGATAAAGTAACGAGAGTGGAAGGAATATCGGGAGCTACAATTTTAGGAGACGGAACTGTTAGCTTTATATTAGATATTCAAACTATTGTCGGACTTGGAACTAAAAGAATAATAGAAAGAGGAAAAATCGGCAAAAAATCAACTTCAAAAAACGAATTAAGAAATTTCATAGACAAATTAAAAAATAATCAAATTCCTGAAGCTAATATTTAATATTGAAGTTTTTTATATTTCTAATATACTTTAAAAATGAATAGAGCAAATCAATTTTTCGATAAATTTTTAAAGAGTTTCGATAAAGTTTCGGATAATGAAAAAAAAAGAATATTTGAAAGGTTATCCGATTTATGTTATTCTCAAAATACTATTATAGAAAATTTGGAAGAAGGAATTATTTCAATCGACATAAACGGAATAATTCAAGGAATAAATAAAAAAGCATGTTTTTTGTTTTCAATTCCAAGAAACTCTGAAAACGAACCTCTTTCAAAATATTTATCGGAAACGGAAACAGGAAAAATAATTTTGGAACTTATTAAAGAAAATGATTCAAACACAAAATTATTAAAAGACGAAGACAATAAAAGAATACTTCAAATAAATATTTTTCCTTTGGGAGAGAGCGGAAGAATAATAGGAACTTTGATAAAGGCTTTCGATATAACTCAAACTTACGAAAACTCTCAAAAACTTAAAAGAGCCGAGCAGTTGGCTTCTCTTACCACTTTGGCTGCGGGAGTTGCGCATGAAATAAAAAATCCTTTGGGTTCTATTTCGATATATATTCAGCTTATTGAAAAAATTATTAAAAAAAATATAGACAATTCCTCTCAATGTTTTTTAGAGTTAAAAGATTATTGCGCTATTATTAAAGAAGAGATTGGAAGACTCGAAGATACTATTAATTCTTTTTTATTTTCGGTTAGAAAGTTGGAGCTTAATTTGGAAGAGATAAATATTAACTCTTTAATTTTATCGACAATAGATTTTTTGAAATACGAAATTGAAAATAATAATATAAATATTGAAATTAAATTTGATAAAGACAATTTAATATTGCGAATTGACGAAAGATATATAAAACAATCTTTAATAAATATTATACAAAATGCGATTGATTCACTTTTAGAAAAAGCGGAAATTAAAAATAAAAAAGATTATAAAAAAGAAATTCAAATAAAATTAAAAACTATCGATAATTATGCGCTTATAATCGTAAAAGATAACGGAATCGGAATAAAAGAAGATATGCTTCCAAAAATTTTTGAGCCTTATTTTACGACAAAAAGACATGGCACGGGACTCGGGCTTACAAATGTCGCTAGAATAATCGAAGCTCATAACGGAAATATTAATATAGAAAGCGAATATAATAAAGGAGTCGAAGTTATAATAAAATTGCCTTTATTACAAGAAAATCAAAAATTTTTAAAAACGGATTTATTAAATGGCTAAAATACTAATAATTGACGATGAAAAAAATATAAGAGACGGAATAAAAAAATCTTTGGAATACGAAGGTTATGAAGTTGCAACCGCGGAAAATGGAGATAAGGGAATCGATATAGTTTATAAAGGCGGAATAGATTTGGTTATTACCGACTTAAAAATGCCCGAAAAAACGGGAGAAGAATTTTTAAAAGATGTTTTAGATTTTGACAAACATATTCCCGTAATAATTTTAACGGGACATGGAAATATTGAAACCGCTGTCGATATGATGAGATTAGGCGCTTACGATTTTATGACAAAACCATTCAATTTGGATAAAATGCTTTTAATAATAGCGCGAGCTTTGGAAAGCAAAAATATAAAGAAAACTAACGAAAGTCTTGAGAGAAGAGTCGATTATCATGAAAGTTTTTACGGAATGATTGGGCATAGTTCAAAAATGTTAAAAGTTTACGAAGCGATAAAACAGGTTGCAAGAACAAAAGCTACGGTTTTAATAGAAGGCGAAAGCGGAACGGGTAAAGAACTTGTGGCAAACGCTATTCATCAAATTTCAGATAGAGCGAATCAACCTTATATAACTGTAAACTGCGCCGCTTTATCGGAGGGCGTTTTGGAAAGCGAATTATTCGGACATGAAAAAGGCGCTTTTACGGGAGCGATTGATAAAAAAATCGGAAGATTTGAAGCGGCTAATAAAGGCACAATTTTTTTGGACGAAATAGGAGAGATTAATCAAACCGTTCAAGTTAAACTTTTAAGAGTTTTGGAAGAGAGAGTAATCGAGCATGTCGGTTCAAATATTCCAATAAATGTAGATATAAGAGTTATAGCCGCCACAAATAAAAAATTATCGGAAGAGATTAAAGAAGGAAAATTTAGAGAAGATTTATATTATAGATTAAATGTTATAAAAATTGAAATGCCGCCTTTGAGAGAGAGAAGGGAAGATATTCCTCTTCTTATAGATAATTTTATTAAAGAATTTTCAGCCGTTCATTCTATAGAAATTAAATCCGTTGATAAAAAAGTATATAAAATATTATCGTCTCTTCAATGGGAAGGAAATGTAAGAGAATTAAGAAATATGATAGAGACAATGGTTGTAATGTCGAGAGATGGAAAAATAGAAGAAAGCAATATTCCCGATTGGGCGTTAAAATCGAATGAAGAAATTTTTTCTATAGATAAAGATTTAACTTTAGAAGAGCTTGAAAAAAAATATATTAATTATTTATTAAGTCGAAATAATTTTAATAAAGCTCAAGTTTCAAAAATTTTAGGAATTGAAAGAGCTACGCTTTACAGAAAATTAAAAGAAGATAACGAATAATTATTTTATAAATAATTCTATAGTAAGAGAATTTATTTATTTTTTTGGCATACGATTATATATTCTTTATTAATTGTATTTGAAAGAATGCCAATTTTATTTGTAGGCGAATTTCTTATAGGCATAGCTTTATTTGAAATTTTTCTTTCTATTGTCGTTATATGCTTAAAATTATTTTCTTCAAATAATTGAGCGATAAATTTATCCGTTGGAAGTTCGATATTTTTTACTCTGCGATTTCCTACAACGAAAAAAGATAACCCTTTTATATTTATAGAATTTATTAAAGATTTTATGCTCGCTTCCAAATCAAAATAAAAACTTGAAACTTCAAAAGCTCTTTTTTTATCTATTTTTTCAATTTCAAATATATATTTTGTAATTATTCCTTTCGTATAAAGATTTTTAACTTTTTTGCCTCCCATAAGAATAGAATCCAATTTTCTTGCATTTTCAAATCCAAGCCATTCGTTAATAAAAGTTGAAAATTGCCCGTAAGCTACGGTGGTTTTAGAATCTCCATAAGGCGGACTCGTTAGAATATTATCAAAAATTATATTTGAAGGAATAAAACTCGAATTATATAAATGAAAACTAATATTTTTTAATTTTGGCTTATAAATATTTAAATAATTTTCTACGATAGAATCTAATTTTTGAGCAAATATAGAAAAAGCGTCTGGTTTATAATTTTGATAATTTTGCATTCTAAAAAGTTTAAACTCGTTATTTCTTGTATAGCTCGCCTCTCTTAAAGTTTCGCTAAATGCAAGCAGAAAAATATTTTTAATATTTGGTTTATTTTTTATACTTTCAATAACGCTATATATAAAAATTAAATCTTCTTGAGTTTTCTTTTCTATCCAAAAATCTATATTTTTAATATTATTTAGAATTTTTGATTTTAAAATCTCATAATTTGAATTATAATTTTTTTTAATAATTTTATTTTTTATTTTGTCTCTTTCTTTATTTAAAATATCGGTTTCTATATAATTTAATTTTGCTTTTGAAATAAGAATCGCTAAAGGATTTAAATCGAATCCTACAAATTCTTTAATTCCATATTCCAATCCGCTACTAAAACTACTTCCGCTTCCGCAATAAGGGTCTAATAAATTTGTTTTTTTCGCTTTAAACTCTTTTAATAATTCTAATCCGATTTGCGGCAGCATCGTCGCGGGATATTTATGCAAATTAGGATATAAAGAATTATAACATTCTCCCTTAAAATCATATTTTGAATTATAATTTATATTGTCAATATTATCGTTAGAATAATAATTTAAAACGGAATTATTTAACATTATTACTCTTTAATTATTTAAATTATTATTTTATTACCGTCATAATTAAATCGCCAACATTAACTTCTCTCGGTTCGGTTTTAATACATTCTTTTAATTCGGTAAAATTAGAAATAATTATAGGCGATGTTATATCGTATTCTTTTTCAATTTCTTCTTTATCGAATTCTATTAAAAGAGTTCCAGCCTTTATTTTATAACCTTCTTTAATATTCGACTTAAAATGTTTTCCTTCAAGTTTAACCGTATCCATTCCAATATGAATTAAAATTTCTACGCCTTTAGTTTCCAAACCTATTGCATGGTTTGTATCAATCATAGTTACAACTTCGCCGTCTATAGGAGAGCAAACTTTTCCGTCTGCGGGAATTATTGCCATTCCATCTCCTAAAGCTTTGCTTGAAAACGCTTCGTCTTTTACATCCGTTATGTCGATTAATTTGCCTTTTATAGGGCTTTTTATTTCAATTTTTTTAGTGAAAAATCCCATGAATTACTCCAATAATTTTATTTTATTAATTTATTACTCATTATTTATTGATTATAATTTTAACATAAACAAAAATTAAACCTTAATTTTTACTACAAAATTTTTGCTTTTACTTTATCTTCTCTCGCCATACGAATTACAAATAACAAGTATCAATTCTCTGTTCATAATATAACAATTAATTTAAAAAGTCAACTACTTTTTTATACCTCGTCATTATGAGCGATATCGAAACAATCAACTTTTAATAAATGATAAAATTTACTTGACTTATTTTTTATAATCATATATGTTTGATTTAAGTTTATATCGATTTATTTAATTTTATTATTTTATATTTTATATAAATTTTTATAAAAATTAAAATTTATAAATACAAAAAGCCGATATTTTACTATAAAGAAAATCAAAAATTATAAATTTATTACTTGATTTTTTAAAATTATTTATTACTATAAATAATGAAAATTGTCATTTACCGAAACCATCTATTTGGAAAAGAGGATTTGAAAATAATACAGTAAATAGAGATTTTATTATTTTTGTATTGCTTAATTTTGTTCGTTAATCATTAAATCTATAATCAAATTTTTTAATAATTTATACAATTTATAACCTAATAAATATCGGTTAATTAAACATAAAAATTAAAAATATTTATAATTTTTTTATCGCTAATATTTAA
>ERZ1673700.1414-NODE-1414-length-23894-cov-11.177314_pt1 | contig 23894 bp, 17 predicted proteins | sample MGYA00580230_ERZ1673700 | MGnify/ENA primary metagenome ERZ1673700 (study PRJEB41218, sample SAMN15661782) | gut metagenome | host: Homo sapiens | place: Canada: London | collected 2015-08-20/2019-03-30 | study: EMG produced TPA metagenomics assembly of...
CAACCGTCAACCGTCAACCGTCAACCGTCAACCGTCAACCGTCAACCGTCAACCGAAATTATTTTAAAATTATTTTTTCATTGCATAAATATTTTAAGTTATTCTTTAATCCATAATCTTGCAAATAATGATTCGTTTCTTTGGTAGACGAATTTTTATTTAATTAAAAATAAGGATTATTTATGAAATATATAATAATTGTATTTATATCTTTACTTATATTTGCTTGCAATGATAATAAAAGCGATGAAAAAATTACGGACAATGAGGAAAATATAGAAGATTCAAACGATATATTTTCAAATAAAGAAATTGTATTTGGAAAATTAGAATTAGGAAAAAATTATACAAACGAAAATAAATATTATATAAAAAATGTTGACGCTTCTTTTTCTCCGCCGATTAATTCGATTCAATTATCCGAAGAAGAAAAAAATATGATAATAGAACAAACGGGATTTTTCAAAGACGATTTTTATACCGACAGTTTATTTATAAATGAGAGAATGAGAATAAGTTGTTTAGTCGGCTATATGGAAAAAGAAGGCGAAAAATTAAATTCTTTTATAGACTCTTTAAGAAATATGAAAGAAGATAAAAGCGTTAAAAAATTTACGGAAGAATATTTTATTATAAACGGAAAGAAGAATATTCAATTTCAATTAAATATAGATAATGCGGCTTTTTGGTTTTACGCTATATTTGAATCTAAAAACGGATATTATTTAATTTTAAATTATACTTTTACAATAACTTATTTTGAAGATTCTTTGGCAGTAATAGCAAATTCTTTAAATTCTATAACTTTTTAAGGATTGTTTAAAATGAACAAAATTTTTAGAAAAATATTGATAAATATTATAAAAATTTGTATATTTTTAACAATTTGCAATTTATTATATTCTGAAGATAATTTTAAGAATAAAATGGATAAACATATTTCTCAAATTCAAAATAAATGGAGATTTAATCCTTTTAGATACGAAACTTTAAAAAGACTTTATGGTTGGCTTGACCCTGAAGTTTATAATTCAAAATATTGGATTGGCGATATATTTAATATAGAAAATATGTATCCAAAATACGAATATCGTTTTGATAAAATGGCTTTTTATCATCAACCGACTTTAGCTACAGAAATTAATCCGATAGATATTTTATATAAAGATAATCATAGATTTAGAATCGGAGTCGGATTTTTAACTCAATTTTATTTGTCGGTTTATAAACCCAATTTTTCAATATATTACGGCGAGAGTTTATTTTTCGGAACTTATATGCAAACGGAATTATATTTTGATTATATTTATAAAGAAAGTTTGAGATTTAGATTTACTCCCGTTCGTCATGTATGCGCTCATATTGGAGGCGATATTTTGGGAGATTATGAATTATACGATATAAATAAAGAAGAGTTTAGAGATTCTAGTATAGAGTCAATGAATTTTGCAATTTATTATAATTATGGATATTTTACTTTTTACGGCGGATTTTCATTCGCTATGTCTGGATTTAACGAATCGAATTTTATTAATTTATTCAAAATATTTTACGGAACAGATTTTAGATTTCCTATTTGGGGAGAGATAAGTTTAATAACGGGAATATACGCGGCTTTAGATTATGATAAAATAAATTCCGTATATAGAACGCATGATTTCAAAGGTTATAGAATTACGGACAGTTATAATAAATGCTATCCATTTGTAGCGGTTGGCATAGGAATTGAAGTTTACAGATTTACGCTTGGAATAAAATACGAATACAATCGCTCAAGGCAATTATATGCATATAGAAAAATGGAAAGCAAATTAGGAGTAGAAGCGACTTTATTTTTTTAATAATTCTGAAATTTTATTTTATCGTTTTCAATTAAAAAACCGTAAATAGAATCGTTAAATATATTTATTCCTCTTAATTTATTTAATCCATCAACGCCCATATATTCTTTGCTATAATTTTGCGACAGAAAAGGATTCGTTCTAATAAAAAAATACATTCCGTTATTTATTCCCGTGTAAGTGACTCTTCCGCTTGAAGAGATTCCAACGGCTAAAGAATTATCGCGCGAAGGTATTTTATAAGATTCTTTTAAATTAAAATTGTTTATTTCGGTTGTATAAATAGTGTCTTCTTTATGTTTTCCGTTTACAATATTCATTGTAAGTATAGCTATTAATTGTTTTTCAAAAATATAAACGCAATCTATTATTTCTCTATAAGACATTGTATTTGTATCGGCGTATTCTATAGAAGAAAGCAAATATTCGTTTTCCATTTTTCCCGTATTAATATCGTATATGTTAATAATTGGAATTCTATTTTTATCTCTTTTCAAAACTGCAAATTTATCGTCATTTAACGAAAATAATTTTTCCAAAGATTCGTATTCGTTTTCTATTATAGAATCTACGCTATATAAAATTTTTCCTTCGGGAGATATTTTATTTAAAGAAACAAAACCTACTTTAGTATAATTCGTATTAGTCACTATAATAGTATAAGTTCCTCTATGAGAAGCTTCATCGCCTTCGGCTGTAGGACTTTCAGAAGGCAAAGACATTGTTATATTTGAAACTACGACATTTCCTATATATCTTGTTTCATGTCCCGTTATATATATATTTTGATTATTGTCTATTAAAGATATTTTTGATTTTTCTAAATTCTTATATTCTAAAGGAATATATTTAATATTATCGCTTTCGGCTATTATTATTCTTGAATTTGACAAATCGAGCGCGTAAACTATATTATTATTTATATAATAAAAGTCTCCAAAATAATATTGTCCGTTAACATTATAAACTTTCGGGCTATCCAAATCTACTATATCGTTGCTATAAATCGTTATATCTTTATTTAATTCTAATTCGGCTATAACTTTCGCTGGAGTTATAGGAGGTTTAGGCAAACATGAAATAATACAAGAAAAAATAATTAAATATAAAACGATTAATAAAATAGTAAAACGATTAAATCTCATAAAGCCTCTATTAATTCTTGTAAAGTTAAAGTAGAAGTTCCTTTTTTTCCAACGACTATTCCCGCCGCAGCGTTTGATATTTCAGCCGATTCTTTAAATGAAAAACCAACAGAAAGACACATTCCCAAAACCGATATTACCGTATCGCCCGCTCCCGAAACATCAAAAACCGTTTTCGCTCTTGTCGGCGCTATATAGAATTCTCCTTTTATAGTTTTGTCAAATAATGCCATTCCGTTTGCGCTTAAAGTTATCATTAATTTTGAAAGCCCCAATTTTTTTATTATGCTTTTTCCTAATATATTTATATTTTTAGGATTGAATTCGTAAAAATTTATTTTATCGTCAATTCCTTTTAATCCTCCAAGCGCTTCTATTCCTTCTTTAGCTTCTTTTAGATTCGGAGTCATTAAAGTGGCTTTTTTATAAAATGAAAAATGTTTTATAGCGGGGTCCACAAGAATAGGAATTCGTTTTTTATTGCATATATCTATAATTTTTTTTGCAGTTTTTTCCGTTATAATTCCTTTTGCATAATCGCTCATTATAACGACATTATAATCGTCAATATTTTTTATAAAAGATTTTTCTATTTCTTTATAAATCGATTTTGAAAAAGGACTCGTATTCTCTTCGTCTATTCTAACGATTTGTTGATTGCCTGCGACTATTCTCGTTTTTGTTATCGTTTTCCTGCTTTCGTCAGTTATTATTCCCGCTTTAGAAATATTACAGCGATTCATCTCTTCGATTATAGAATCTGTAGATTTATCTTTTCCAATTACGGCAATAATTCCGACTTTTCCTTTATAAGAATTTTCAAGTAAAGCCGATATATTTCTTGCGACATTTCCCGCTCCGCCTAAATAACTTTCTTCATGATTGACATGCAAAACGGGAACGGGAGCTTCGGGCGATATTCTAATAACATCTCCATAAGTAAATTTATCAAGCATCAAATCGCCAATTACCAAAACTCTCGCTTCGGTTATTTTTTCGACTTTATTTTTCAAGTTATTTTTAATATCTATATTTTCAATTTTTGCTTTCATTTATCCGCCGTTCCCAAAGCGTCATCAATATTTTCATTCTTTTCAATGCTTTCAATATCTTTAGCAGCGTAATCTTTTAACGGAATTCTATTTCTTATAGCCGCATAAACCGTAGGAACTATAACTAGAGTAAACATTGTAGAAATTGTAAGTCCGCCTAATAAAGCCAAAGCCAAAGGTCTATACATTTCATTTCCGCTTCCGCTACTTAAAGCCATAGGCAAAAGTCCCAATATAGTGGTTAGAGAAGTCATTAAAACGGGACGCAATCTTCTTGGTCCTGCAATCATAGCGGCTTCATCTCCGTTTATCTTTTTCTCTTGCATTAATTGATTCATATAGTCGATTAAAACTATTCCGTTATTAACTACAACTCCGATTAAAACTATAATTCCAATTCCGCTATAAACGCTCAATGTTTCGCCTCCTATAAGAAGTAAAATAAGAGAGCCAGCAAAACCGAAAGGAATCGCTAAAGCTATAACGAAAGGCGCAATATAAGATTCGAATTGAGTCGCCATAACCGCATAAACTAACACTAAAGCCAAAATTACAGCTTGTAAAAGTTGTCCGAAAGCTTCCTGCATATCCTCGTAATCTCCAGAATAATTTATACTAAATCCAGAAGGCATAAAGACTTTTGAATTGATAGCCGATTGAACATCTTCCATAATTTGATTCATGGGACGCCCATAACCCGAAGCCGTTACGGTAGTTATTCTGCTATCGTCTTTTCTGTCAATTACCGTAGGTCCAAAAGTTTTATCTATGCTCGCTATTGAAGAAACGGGAACCATTCCAGCCGAAGTAGGAATAAGCATTCTTTTAACATCGTCTACATTTATTCTGTCTCTTTCGTTTAATTGAACTTGAACATCGATATCGGTATTTGCCGAACCTTCGGGCGTCATTCTTGTGGCTTTAGTGCCTCCGAAACTCGTCTTTATTGAGTTGGCAACCGTGCTTATATTCAATCCCATTTTTGAAGCCAAATCTCTATTTATAGAAATATTAAGCTCGGGACTTGAATCGTCTCTTTTCAAACGAATATCTCTTAATCCTTTAACATCTTCCAAAGCCGCTATAATATTATTTCCCAAATCTACCGCTCTGTCTAAATCTTCTCCTATTATTTCAATATCTATTCCTCCAGAGTCGCCTCCTCCTCCGCCCATAGTGTTATTTACGGTATCGACATTAATTTTAGCGGGATAGCTTATCAATTTATTTCTAACAAGCTCGACATATTCTTTAGTTTCAATTTTTCTGCCTTTATCCTTATCTATTAATTTAACTCTCAACTCTCCTCTATTAGCCGAAGAACCGTATCTAACTCTCGCCTGTATTCTCTCCATATCGTCTCCTAATACATCCATTATATCTTTTTCCATTCTATCTATAAAAGAGCCTGTCTGTTCCATTCTCGTTCCAACGGGCATTGTAACATTTGCTTGAAATTGTCCTTCATCGGCTTCAGGGAAACCTTCTTTTCCTATAAATATAAGTCCTATAACTATTATAGCCATAATTATGCTTATAATTGGAATTAAAACTCTATTTTTATGTTTTACCGAATAAGTCAATATTTTATCGTAAATATGATTAACTTTTGAATGAAAATGTTTATCAAAGAAATTTTCAAATTTGTATAAATGTTTTGATTTCTTGCTCGTTATTAATCTTGCTCCAAGCATTGGCACTATAGTTAAAGCAACCGCCAAAGAAGCAAGCAAAGAAACCGTAACCGTAATACATAAATCTCTAAACATCTGTCCCGTCATTCCTTCAACGAATAAGAAAGGCAAAAATACCGCTATTGTAGTTAAAGTTGACGCGGATATTGCAAGCGCTACCGTATAAGTGCCGTCTATTGCAGAAGAATATTTTCCGTATCCGCTATTTCTATAGAAAAATATATTCTCCAAAACGACTATCGAATTGTCTACCATCATTCCTATTCCCAAAACGAGTCCCGAAAGCGAAACTATATTTAAAGTTATATCCATAAAATACATTAAAGTAAAAGTCACTATTATCGACATAGGAATAGATATAGCAATTATTGCGACTGTTCTAAATTTCCATAAATAAATCATAAGAATTATTACGGCAAATAATCCTCCCTGCCAAGCGGCGTCCAATACTCCCGCTATAGAATTATTAACCGTATCAGCCGTATTAAAAAGAATTTCGTATTTAATTCCTTCGGGCAAATTCAAATTGTTAAGCTGTTTTTTAATAGAGTCAGAAACTCCAACCGTATTCGCTCCCGATTCTTTATTTATAGAAATATTAACCGCAGGCGCTCCGTTTACTTTAACTATATCCATATTCTCGTCATAGCCTTCGTAAATATTCGCTATCTCTCTTAATCTTATCGGAGTATTATTTTCTTTTAAAGCGACTACAACCGTTCCAATATCGCTTACCGTTTTAAACTCTCCCGTAGTTCTTAAAGTATATTTATAAACTCCTTCGTAAGTTTCTCCTCCCGCCAAATTTTGATTCTCTCTAGCTAATGTTGATACAATCGTATTAATATCGAGTCCGTAAGCTTGAAGTCTATTCATATCAACATCGACTTTAATTTGAGTTTTAAGTCCTCCCCGTATTTCAGCCATTGCGACTCCGCCGACTTGTTTTATTCTGTTTAATATTTGATTGTCAACCAAATCGTATAATGCAGATAAATTATCCGTTCCGTAAAAAGCTATAGCCATAACGGGAATACTGTCGGTAGAAAATTTATAAACTGCTGGGCTTTCCGCATCATCAGGCAAAGAGCTTCTTATTCTGTCTAAAGCTTCTCTTATATCGGCAGTCGCGCTTGCCAAATCGCTTCCCCAATTAAATTCTATAAAAACGCTCGATATTCCCTCTCTTGAGGAAGATGTTATTGTTTTAACATTATTAATTCCCGAAACGGCGCTTTCAATTAATCTTGTTACCGATTTTTCAACCTCTTCTGGTCCCGCATTATCATAAGTCGTCCTCACGCTTATAAAAGGAAGTTCCATATTTGGCAAAAAGTCTACGGGCAATCTCGATAAACTTACTATTCCCAAAATTACTATAGCGACAATACCCATGCAAACCGCTACGGGCTTTTTTACTATCAATTCAATAAAACTTCTCATTGATATTCTCCTTTTTTATTATTTATTTTATAACTAATTAACCGCCTACGGAATAAACTTCGTTAATCTCTTTATTATTACTATTATTATTTGTATTCGTTCCTTCTATTATATCCGATTTTAATGAATTAGAATTATTAATATTATTAGTGCTTAAATTATTCGTATTATTAATAAGCGGAGTCTCAATAACATTTTCTTTTTTTGTTTTTTGAGTATTATTTTGATTTGTAAAACTATTTTTTTGTTTTATAGTTCTATCGTTATTAACTCTATTATTCGTATTTGCTGAAACTTGCGCATTATTATTTGTTGAGACATTTGTTATTATAGTATTTGTTTCTATAGAATCTGAAGGAGTTATATATTCCATAATCGTAGGGTCGTTTTCTATTCTATTAACTAAAGAACCGTCTTTTAAGAATTCTCTACCAAACATAACGACTTCCTCGCCGTCTTCAAGTCCGCCGCTTAAAGCCACTTTATCCTTTGAAACAAATAATATGTTTACCTCTCTCGTATAAGCTCTATATTTAGAATTAGTATTTTCGCTTTCCGTAATATTTCCATCTTTAGGAACTACGCTATCTTCTTTTACTACATATATATAATTTTTTCCCAAATCATCACTAAATACCGCGCTATTTGGTATAACGAATACATTATTTGCAGAATTTAATAAAATAGAAACATCGGAAAACATTCCAGGCAAAAGTAATCTATCTTTATTGTCTATTAAGGCTTTAACCATTAAAGTCCTTGTTGAAGGATTAACCGCATAATCTCTCTTTGTTATTTTAGCCTCAATCTCTTTATTTGGAGAAGAAGGCACTCTTATAAATACAGACTGCCCTAATTCTATTCCCGTAATCGACCTTTCGGGAACTTGTATTTCAACTTCTAATTTGCTAATATCCGCCACATTTGCAATTGGAGTTGAAGCCGCTATTGAAGCGCCAACAGCCATATAAGTAGTTGTAACATATCCCGCTATCGGAGTTCTTGCGGGAGCGTATGCATAATTTGCGCCTATTACAAATCTGTCAATTAAAGCTATAGTATCTCCTTTTTTAACAAAACTTCCTTCATATTTAAGAATATTTGCTATTTTTCCAGGAACATCGGAAGATATTTCTACTTCTTTAATAGCCTTAATTTCAGCCGACAAATCCAAATATTCGTTTAGATTCTGCCTTATCGGAGCTGCAACCAAAACGCTTATAGGATTTTCTTTTCTTTGTAAATCTTCTTTTTTCTTACAAGATATAAATAACAATGTAAAGAAAACAAAAAAAACTAAAATATTAATTTTATTTTTTAAACTCATAATTTTTAATCTCCTAATTAATAATATTAAATCATTTATATAAATCTAAATTCCTAAAAGTTTAAGAACCTGAAGAGCGCTTGACAAATATTCATAAATAGCTTGCAAATACGAAAGTTGAGCGTTCAAATAAGTCACTTCCGCATCATTCACTTCAAGCATAGAAATACTTCCGCCTCTATATTGTCTCTCTGCCATTTGTAATGCATAAGCCGCCGTCCTTGCATTTTCAGCCTGCGATTCTAAATTCAATGCTTGCGAGCGAGCCGTTGATATTAAATCTCTGCTGCTAACCTCTATAGTGTCTCTTAACTGCGAATAATTTAATTCCATCTGTTTTATACTCAAATCTATCTGTTCCGCTGCCTTTGCAGTTGAAGAAAAAGGAAGAAGAGAATCGAGATAATAATTTAGAGAAAAACCAACTCCCCAATTAAATTGTCCTTTTCTATCCATATAACCTTTATAATCTCTTAATTTATCCGCTTTGCTTACTCCGACTGTCGCGTTTCCCGTTAGCGTGGGCCACAAATAACTTCTTGCGACTTTTTTATTATATTCAAGCATTTGCAAATTACTTTCCATATTGTTTAATTCTACATTATTATTCATTATAATAGTAAGCAAATCGTCATATTCCATATCGGGAATTGTTATATTTGTAGCGTCCAAAATATTTCCTATTAATTCAACTTCATCCGCAATATTGGTAAGTCCTATTTGTCGGATAAATGTTAATTTTAAACTTTGATATTGATTGCTTAAAGTAACAACTTGAGGTTTTGTATTTTCGTATTGAACTTTTGAGTTTAAATATTCGTATTCTGAAACCTGCCCATTTCTATATTGAATATAATTATAATTCATTCTATTGCTATAATTTAATTGAGATTGCAAATAAACTTTATAATTTTCTTGAGCTATAAAAGTATTATAAAATGCAAGTTTTGTATTTAAATCTACGCTTTTCGCATTATCATAATAAGTGTTTTTCTTCATTTTTAGATTTATATCGTTAGCTTTATCCGTATTCCAATTTTTAAATCCCGTAAAAAGCGTTTTTGATAAAGTGGCGTTTGCGCTCCAAGTCGTTGAACTTGAAGAAAGTTCCGAAGAACCCAATTCTTGCTGTTCGCCTAAATTAACGCTTCCGCCAACCGAAAGAGAAGGCAAAAATAAATCGGAAAAAGAAGCGTCCTTTTGAGCTTGAGCTATTCTAACATCGTATTCCGATTGTTTAAGCGTTTTATCGTTCTCGGAAGCTATTTTTAAGGCATCTTCCAAATTTATTCTTACTTTTATATTATTTGTATTCGCAAAAGTTTCATTAGTATAATTGTTATCTTGGGCGTATATAATAAAACTAAAAAGCAAAAATAAAAATAAGTAAAATCTCACAATAAACTCCGTTATTTAAGGATAGTTTATAATATTTAATAAACGATTATTATAAACTTCAAATTAAAAATATCAATATATAATTTTCTATATTTTATTAGACGAATAACTTTTAAAAAAGTTCCCTATCTGATTTAATAACAAAAATTTATATTTTTAGTAAAAATCTATTATTCTCCAATATCTCCTAAAGCGTCTTCAATACTCGCTTTATTTTCAATGCTTGCCGTATCTTTAGCGGCATAATCTTTAAGCGGAATTCTATTTCTTATCGCAGCATAAACGGTTGGAACTATTACTAAAGTAAATATTGTCGAAACTGTAAGTCCGCCTAATAACGCTATTGATAAAGGTTTATACATTTCGTTTCCTTCTCCGCTCGCCAAAGCCATAGGCAAAAGTCCTAATATTGTAGTAAGCGAAGTCATTAAAACAGGACGCAATCTTCTTGGTCCCGCAATTAACGCCGCCTTATCTCCGTTTATTTTCTTTTCATGCATTAATTGATTCATATAATCTATTAAGACAATTCCATTATTAACTACAACGCCGATTAAAACTATAATTCCAATTCCGCTATAAACGCTTAAAGTTTGTCTAGTAATTAATAATAACAAAATTGAACCAGCAAAACCGAAAGGAATTGCTAAAGCTATAACGAAAGGCGCGATGTAAGATTCAAATTGAGTCGCCATAACCGCATAAACCAAAACCAAAGCTAAAATTATAGCTTGCAAGAGTTGAGCGAAAGCGTCCTGCATATCCTCGTAATCGCCCGAATAATTTATACTGAAGCCAGAAGGAATAAAGACTTTTGAATTAATAGCCGATTGAACATCCGCCATTATTCTATCCATAGCTCTTCCCTCTCCTGAAGCCGTTATTGTAATTATTCTGCTATCGTCTTTTCTGTCAATAGCCGTAGGTCCGAAAGTCTTTTTTATATCTGCAATCGAAGAAACTGGAACCATTCCATGAGAGGTTGGAATAAGCATTCTTTTGATATCGTCAATATTCACTCTGTCTCTTTGATTCAATTGAACTTGAACATCCAAATCCGTATGAACCGAGCCGTCTGGAGTCATTCTTGTCGCCGTAGTTCCTCCGAATCCCGTTTTAATCGAGCTTGCTATTGTTTTTATTTTTAGTCCCATTTTTGAAGCCAAATCTCTATTTATGAGTATATTAAGCTCTGGATTGGAATCGTCTCTTCTCAAACGAACATCTTTAAGCCCTTCCACATCTTCCAAAACTACTATGACTTTTTCGGCTAAATCTATTCCTCTGTCTAAATCTTCGCCGACAATATCTATATCTATTCCGTCAGAAGAAGAATTTCCCATTATTTTTGCCGAGTTAATCAATTTCAAATTAATTTTCGCGGGATAAACCGATAATTTTTTTCTAACCTCGCTCATATATTTTGAAGTAGAATATTTTCTGCCTTCCGATTTGTCTATCAATTTGACTCGAATATCTCCTTTATTTGCAGAAGAACCGTATTTTACTCTCGTTTGTATTCTTCTTAAATCTTCTCCTAAAATTTCTTCAATATCTTTTCCCATTCTCTCCACGAAAGTTTGAGTTTGCTCTTTTCTTGTTCCAACGGGCATCGTAACGCTCGCTCTAAATTGTCCTTCGTCCGCTTTTGGAAAACCTTCTTTGCCTATAAATATTAAACCTATAATTATAATAGCAAAAACTACGCTTAAAGTAGGTATTAAAACTCTATTTTTATGATTTACCGAATAAGCGAGTATTTTATTATAGACGAAATTAACTTTTGAATGAAAATGTTTATTAAAAAATTCTTCGTATTTAATTAAATGTTTTGATTTCTTTCCCGTGATTAATCTCGCTCCAAGCATTGGAACTATAGTCAAAGCGACTCCAAGAGAAGCTATCATAGAAACCGTCACAGTAATGCATAAATCTCTAAACATCTGTCCCGTTTGTCCTTGAACGAATAGAAAAGGCAAAAATACGGCGATTGTAGTTAAAGTTGACGCCAAAATAGCGAGAGATACCGTAAAAGTTCCTTCTATTGCCGAAGAATATTTTCCGTAGCCGTTGTTTCTATAGAAAAATATATTTTCCAAAACGACTATAGAATTATCAACCATCATTCCAATTCCTAAAACCAATCCCGCCAAAGATATTATATTTAATGTAACTCCCATAAAATACATAATCGTAAAAGTGATTATTATCGACATTGGAATAGAAATCGCTATTATTGAAACTGTTCTAAAATTCCATAAATAAATCATAAGAATTATTACGGCAAAAAGTCCGCCCTGCCAAGCCGTATCCAAAACTCCCGATATTGATTTATTAACCGTGTCGGCATTATTAAAAAGAATTTCATATTTTATGCCTTCGGGTAAATTTAGTTTTTCAAGCTGCTTTTTTACCGCTTTTGAAACGGCAACCATATTCGCTCCCGATTCTTTATTTACCGAAATTGAAACGGCGGGCGTTCCGTTTACTTTGATTATTTCCATATTCTCGTCATAACCTTCGTAAATGTAAGCCAAATCTCTTAATTTTATTGGAGTGTTATTTTCTTTCAAATCTACCACCACAGTTCCTATATCGTCAATCGTTTTGAACTCTCCCGTAGTTCTTAATATATATTTATAAACTCCTTCGTAAGTTTCTCCTCCAGCTAAATTCTGATTTTCCTCTCCCAATGTAGAGACAATAGCGTTAATATCGAGTCCATAAGCCTGAAGTCTATTCATATCGACATCGACTTTTATTTGAGATTTTATTCCTCCGTTAATATCGGCTGACGCTACTCCGCCGACTTGCTCTATTTTATTTACCACATTATTATCAACCAAATTATAGAGAGCGGATAAATTTTCAGTTCCGTAAAAAGAAATTTCCATAACGGGAATATTATCAGTAGAAAATTTATAAACAGTCGGACTGTCGGCGTCATCAGGAAGATTTTTTCTTATTCTATCAAGAGCTTCTCTTATATCTGCAGTTGCGCTCGTCAAATCGCTTCCCCAATTAAATTCTATAGTAACTTTAGATTCTCCCTCTTTTGAAGAAGATGTTACAGACTTTACATTATTTACGCTCGAAACTGCGTTTTCAATTAATCTTGTCACGGATTTTTCAACCTCTTCTGGTCCCGCATTATCATAACTCGTTCTAACCGTTATATAAGGACGCTCGATATCGGGCAAAAAGTCAACGGGCAATCTCGTTAAGCTTATTATTCCTAAAATAACCAATGCGACTATTCCCATACAAACCCCAACGGGCTTTTTTACCATCAATTCAATAAAATTTTTCAAAATGAAACTCCATATTTTTTTATATTTTTTATAATAATTAATTATAATAGCCGTCATTTTCTTATGATAAATATTTAAATTTTAATAATAAACAACGGCTATTTTATAAATTATTAGTGTTTATATTTTTGTCCTATTAATTGTCCGTCAGCGGTTATAAACAACTCCATCATATTATTTAATTTTATTTTGTAGTTGCCATATCCGTTTACGGCGTTCAAATTATAACCGTAAAATTCTTTCTTAACTTTAACTATTATAGCTTGCGGATAAGTATTTTTAACAGTATTCGCAACGGCTTGAGGCAATGCGCTAAAAGGAACTGTATTATATCTTCCGTTTATATCAATGCATTCTCCGTTTGCCAAAAATTTTAACGAAGCTCCGTTTGATAAATCTACATCGAAAACCTCGCCTCTTTTCTTTTTAAACTTTCTTTCCACTTTCCAAATTTGAGCGTCTGGATAAGTAGATTTTATATAAGCGGAAGCCTTTTGCGGTAAAGAAGTAGGCGGAACTATCCAACCTTTTGCAAATAAACTTGAGCTTGTCAATATTGTTATCGTTAGTAATAAACTAAATAATTTAATCATTTTTAACCTCCAAATTTTTTATCTTAACTTTATTTAATTTTTTATATATTATTTTTTATTAATATTTTGCTTAAAATTAAAGGGGAATAAAAATATTTACTCCCCTTTTCAACTTTTAGATATTAATCTAATTTTTCTCCCAAAACCTCTCCGTTATTGGATATATAGATTTCTCTTCTATTATCCAAACTTATCTCATAACTGCTATATTGTTTTTCAATTTTCAATATGCTCGCTTGAGGATATTTTTGTTTAAGAGCGTTTGAAACGGCATTAGGCAATAAAGTTGCGGATAAAGGCTGATAAGGAGATTTTATCTCTTTCCATTCGCCATTTATAAAGAATTCAATCTCTATACCGCTTTGTAATGCCACATCAAAATCTTTTCTGTTCTGTTCCGCATAAAGTATAGGGTCGTTCGGAAAAGACTTTTTAATAAAATCTTGCGCCGCTTTAGGCAAACCCGAAGGTTGTATAACCACTCCAGCAAAAGCGCTTATGCTCGTTACGGATATAACCGTAATCACTAAAAATAATTTTTTTATTCGATTTGTCATAGCAAATCCTCCTTAATGTTTAATATATTTATATTATAAACCATTTAAAAATAAATGTCAAGTATTTTTACGCTTATTTTTAATAATTTTTAATTATTTTTACTTAATTTATATAATTTAATAATAATTATAATACATTTAATACAAAAAATTAGATATTTAAAAATAAATTATAAATATTTTTTATAATTTCTGATTAATTCATAGATAAATGTAAAAAATATATGGAAATTTAATAATAATTTTGAAAAAATGAAGTATAAAATCTCAAAATATTTTAAAAATTATTTCTTAAAAATAAAAAATACGGCATGTAATTTTCTATATTTTATTAGACGAATAACTTTTAAAAAAATCCATATATAATTTAATAGCAAAAAATTTATTATTTTAAAAAGTATTTTATAATCTAACATTTTATAAGATAGTTTATTTATTTTAATTTTTTTATTTATCAATGAGAATTATATTCTATATAGATAGAATATAATAGCTTTATTCATATTTTTTTACTTTATAAAAATATCGTTGTTGAAATATCGTTATTGCAAGCGATAGCTCGACAAGTCAGGCATAAACTAAACAATCTATAAAAACATTTTATTTTTTTAATAGAAGTAAAAAACTCTAAAACCTTAAACAAAGAAAAAAAACAAAAAATAAGTTCGCCCAATTTCAGACAAGCCACTCAATATAAAAATATAAAATAGTACATTTTACAAGTCTCCATTTATTTTATTATATTTCCTAGAACTTTTCCCCGTTTTGGCGCAGTTTGCGTGTTTCTTTTATACTTAATTCCGTATGTTCTGATATAAACTTATTATCAAGTTATAGAAGCTTTTAAACTTTTAGCTATAGCGTAACTATTTTCTTTTATTCATTCTCGTCTTTCGTCTTTTAGCATTATCTGTTTCTAGTATTCATAATTTATTTCTTCTCACATTCGCTCACGCCATAGGCGGACAGTTGTCTCATTAATCAACTTCTAATAAAATTATTATATCTTTTATGTGCCTCTTCCATTATAGGTTTTCTTTTACTATTTCAGACATATAAGCCTCTCTACCGCACACAGTCGCGTCATATCTTTTGTGGTAAAAAATCCTAACTAATAGTTTAAATCTTTTGACAAATTATTATTTTTCAATTTAAATTTATTTAATTCTATAATATGTATTTCTAAATTGTCGGTTAACACTCTTTTATTTTTAGTATCGTAAATCATATAGCAACTATGCACATTTGATTTCTACCCGACTTTGACATTATCGTTTTTAATCAAATTAAACGGATTTAAGATTTCAACCGCTTTAAAAGTTTTTATATCGGCGTTAATAAAATCAAGTAAAACTTTCTCCCAGCCTTTATCGGTGGTGAATGCCCGCATGTTGCGAAAGAAATAACGAACAAAATAATCGTTTCACCAAAGTTATTATATAAAATCATTTTTAATATTTAAAGTCATGTCTTCGTTAATTCATCTTGACTTTTTTATTCTTTATGTCTAAAGATAGCAAATTTAATGCTATTTTTTGTTATCAAAAATCGTTAATATTTACATTAAAAATTAAAAAAATATGCTTGAATTTTTATTTTTATAATATAATATATATCTATGAAGCTATTTAGAAATTTATTATACCTACTTAAATTTTTTATTATATCTTTCGCGATATTATTTTTTATCTATTTTTTTAGAGTAATAGATATAAATAATTTATTAAAAGAGTTTGATATAAACATAATAAAAAGATTTGTTATTAACTATACATTTTATATATTTGTAGTCGCATCTGTAATATCTATAACATTTATCGGAACTTTAAATAAATTCAGAGGCTATGCGGCTACGATTATAACGATTGTATTATTGTCTTTAATCGTAATATCTTATCCTCTTTATGTTTTAATCGGAAATCATAACATTGAATTTTTAGAAAATGAAAATACTTTTTTAGATATAAACGAAAAAACTTTTACTAAAGTAGACAAATATATAGTGAAAGCTAATAATAAATTATTTAATAACGGATATAAAGACGGAATTCTTATAGACGCTTTTTTAAATAATAAAATATATTTTGCAGATTATATATATGTTTCAAATAAAACTATATCTATGTTCAATGTAAAAGAGATTAACGGAATAAATTTAGAAATAAGAAATTCGGTTGAAATTGAAAGAAAATCAATGTTTTATTATTTGTCGAGCATTTCAAAAGATGTGGTTTTTGGTTTTAGTTTAGTCCCATTTTTAAATTTATCTTTGAGATATATTACAGTTGAGAGTCATCAAATTTATGTAGTATTAATTTTATTTAGTCAATTTTTTCTTATATTTCTCGCTCTTTATATGTTAGGTTTATCGTTTAATTCAAAAAAATATATTTACCATAATATGCTTACGGGATTTTTAATATACGGAATAATGCAAATTATTTTTACGATTGCAAATGTATTAATGCATAATTTAAATTTTTGGAATATAACGGCTTTTATATATTTTATAGCGATATTTGTAATTATGATTTCGTTTATTATAAAAAGGTTTAAAAGTCAGTAGGTTAATAGAGTTAAAAAAATAAAATGAGCCAAATTGTTAATGAATTTTGTCATATAGATTTAAAAAAAGAAAGCGTTGTCACGATAGGCAAATTTGACGCCGTTCATAAAGGACATCAAAAACTTTTAAAATATACGGTTAATTTTGCTAAAAAAAATAATCTCGTTTCGATAGCGATTCTTATAAAAAAAAGAAATTTATCAATTTATAATATAGAAGAAAATACAAATTTTATAAAAGAATTGGGAATAAACTATATAATAGTTATTGACTTTTTGCCAGAATTTTATACAATGGAAGCTAAAGAGTTCTTTAATAAATTGATAGAGTATTATCGTATGAAGCATATAGCCGTAGGTTTTGATTTTGCATTTGGCAGAGATAGAGAAGGCGACATAGAATTTTTGTATAAATATTCAAAAGAATGCGGCATTGGAGTAAGCGTGATTAAATTTCTTAACAATAACGGAAATAGAATATCAAGTTCATCCATAAGAGATTGCCTTTCAAACGGTAAGATAAAAGACGCTAATAAAATGCTTGGAAGAGAATATACTATAAGCGGAGAAATAGTTCATGGAAACGCGCTTGGCAGAAAGATTGGCTATCCAACCGCAAATTTAGAAATTCCAAATAATATTTTTATTCCTAAAATGGGCGTTTATAGTTCTATAGTTAGAATAGGAAACGGAAGCAAATATTATAAAGCGCTCACCTTTATTGGCATTAGCAATATTAATAAAGAACTTAGAGTTGAAAGCCATATATTAGACTTTTCAAGAATGATATACGGCAAGAAATTAACTATTATTCCTCTTAAATATATAAGAGATAATATAAAAGTTAATTCTATAGAAGAAGTAAAATTATTGCTTAAAAAAGACGAATACAAAGTTAGAGAATTTTTTAAAAAGGAGAAAAAATGTCTATTACAGCGGACGAAAAACTAAAAATAATTAAAGAATTTGGAAAAAACGAAAAGGATACGGGTTCGGCAGGAGTTCAAATAGCGCTTTTGACGAATAGAATAAGCTACTTAAAAGGTCATTTTCAGACTCACACCAAAGATAATCATTCTAGGATGGGACTTCTAAAAATGGTTGCTAAAAGAAGAAAACTTCTTAACTATTTAAGAAAAGTCGATATAGAAGCTTATAAAAATCTTATACAAAAATTAAAATTAAGAAAATAATTTATTTTCATGAATTTAAATTTTATTAAACCGTTTTGTTTTAATTTATATCAAAAGGAGTAGATTATAATGGTAACAGTAAAAAGTTCATTTTGCGGAGAGGAATTGGTATTAGAAACTGGGCTTTTGGCAAAACAAGCTCATGGCGCGGTAACTTTAAGACTCGGAAACACTACTATATTGGCTACGGTTGTAGCAGCTAAAGAGCCAAATTTAGAATCGGATTTTTTTCCTCTAACGGTAAATTATAATGAAAAATATTACGCGGGCGGAAAAATTCCAGGCGGATTTTTGAAAAGAGAAGGCAAACCTAGAGATAAAGAAATATTAATATCTAGAATAATAGACAGACCTTTAAGACCTTTATTTCCCGAAGGTTTTAGAAATGAAGTTCAAGTAATTCCAACCGTTCTTTCGGTAGATTCCGATATGCCAACGGACGCTTTGGCTTTAATAGCTTCAAGCGCCGCGCTTACGATTTCATGGATTCCTTTCGGCGGACCAGTTGCGGCGGTTAGAATAGGATATATTAACGGAGAATATGTAGTTAATCCTAAAAACAGCGAACTTTTAAAAAGCGATTTGGATATTATAGTTGCAGGAAGCAAAGACGCTATATTGATGATTGAAGGAGAAGCTAAAGAAGTTTCAGAAGAGGTTTTTATAGGCGCTATAGAACTTGCTCATAAAGAAATGCAAAAATATATTGATATTCAAAACGAAATGGCTAATCTTTGCGGAACTCAAAAGATTGAGCAGGAATTATTTGAATTTGATAAAGATTTATTAAACATGGTTAATGAATACGGAAGAGAAAAAATAAACGCCGCTAATTATAATCCCGACAAAGAAAAAAGAAACGAAAGCATGGATAACGCTTTTAAAGAGATAGAAGAATATATTAAAACAAAAACTGAAGACGAAAAATTAATAGCTCAAGTTAAAGGAATTTGCCATTCTATAGAAGAAGAAATTGTTAGAGAAGCGATAGTTGAAAAAGGCATGCGCCCTGACGGAAGAGCTTTAGACGAAATTAGAAAAATCGACACTATGATAAATTTAATTCCGAGAGTTCATGGTTCGGGCTTATTTACAAGAGGACAAACTCAATGTTTATCAATAGTGACTTTGGGAAGCGAGAAAGACGCTCAATTAATGGACGATATTTACGGAAAAGATAATAAAACTTTTATGCTTCATTATAATTTTCCGCCTTTTTCAGTTGGCGAAGTTGGAAGATATGGAGCGCCAGGCAGAAGAGAAATCGGGCATGGAAATTTAGCCGAACGCTCATTTAATGCCGTTTTGCCTTCAAAAGACAAATTCCCATATACTATAAGAGTTGTAGCCGAAATATTGGAAAGTAACGGTTCTTCGTCTATGGCTACAATTTGCGCTTCGACAATGTCTTTATTATCGGCGGGAGTCCCTCTTAATTCAAGCGTTGCGGGAATCGCTATGGGACTTGCCACTTATAAAGACGGCTATAAAATATTAACCGATATTCAAGGAGTTGAAGACCATTTAGGAGATATGGATTTTAAAGTTGCGGGAACTAGAAAGGGAATAACGGCTTTTCAATTAGATATAAAACTCACGGGAATATCCGCTCAAATATTAAAAGAAGCTTTGGAACAAGCTAAAAAAGCGCGATTTTTTATTTTGGATAAAATTGACGCTACAATATCAAATCCAGCGGAAATATCGGATTTTGCTCCTAAATTTAAAATGATGGAAGTTAATCCTGAAAAAATTAGAGTATTAATCGGTCCTGGCGGAAAAAATATTAAAGCTATAATAGACGAAACAGGAAGCGATGTAGAAATACAAGACAGCGGAATAGTAAATATATTCGCTCCAGACGGTCCCACTTTAGAAAAAACTATAGAGCTTATAAATTCTTATGTTAAAGACCCTGAAGTCGGAGAAGTATATGAGGGAGTTGTTAAAGATATTAAAGAGTTTGGAGCTTTTGTTGAAATATTGCCAGGAGTTGAAGGACTTTGTCATATATCGGAATTAGCTTATAAAAGAGTTATGAATGTTGAAGAGATTCTTAAAATAGGCGATACGGTTAAAGTTAAGATTATAGACAATAGAGGCGGAAAATATTCTTTGAGTAGAAAGGCTTTGCTTGAAAAACCAGACGATTATGTGGAAGAAGAAGGCAATAATAGAAGAGAAAGAAAAAGCCGAAATAATAATCATAACAATAACAGAAGAAGATATTAATATATTAAAACATATTATAGATTTTAAATTAGTAGTTTAAGTTTTGTATTTTTTAACATTAAATTGTAAAATTATAATCTATCAATAATAATACTAATTCTAGTTAAAAAATAATTAATATTTTTTAAACTTTCCGAAATCAAAAAATCTAATCTTTTTTTAATATCGGCTTCTACTCTCTCGCTCATTATAATAACCGCGGATAAAATATTTTTTAATATTGGAGCTTTTTCTTTGTATTTTTCTATTATATTTATTATTTCGTTATAATCGTTTTTTTTATAATTTATTAAAATATTTCTAAACTCTTCTAAAATATTTTTTAATTCAATGTAGGCTTTTTTTATATCGCATTTTTTGTCCATCTTATATAATTTTTCCGCTATATTTAAAACTTTTTCTCTCGCTTTATCTTCTAAAAAATTTTCTATAATATCTTCTTTAAAAGAATTTATATCAATCGCATCGGATTTTATTCTTCCTATAAACATTTTTAAATATTTATTTTTTAATTCTTTAAAATATTCAATTTGGTTTTCAAAAATAAATTCAGTCGGCGGATAAACATTTATATTTGAATTATTTTTTATAGAATCAAAATAATAAGATTCCATAGTTTTTAATTTGCTCGTTTTATTAATCATATATTCGTAAGATAATGCATGCTTAATATGTCTTTGATAATAAGGATAACTATTGTCAAAACCGATTAAAAGAACTTTATCGAAATTAGTATAATAAGCGAAATCTATCATTGTAGTCGCAACCGTGCTTGAGGTCGTAAGCGAAGATAAATCGATAAACTTTTTTAAATATTCGACAATTCCTAAATTGTCAGTCGAAGTAAATCTTATAATTTTTGTTCTATCATAAATAATTTTTGGAATAATTTTATTGCAAGCTATATCCATTACTAAATAAGGAAATTTTTTATTTTCGCATACAAAATCTAAAGAATTAAAAAATCCTCCGTCAACAGTTATAATAAAATCGGGAATAATTCCATTTTTGCATAAAACCGAATAACTCGTATCAACGCATATTATTATTAAATTTTTTCTATGAGTTTTAATTTTTTCTATATAATTTATTAAAGTCGGACCAGGGCAGATAAGCAAAGCATTAAAACCATTAAACGCATTTTTAAAAACAGAAATATCGGAAGATTTATTTATATATTCGCTATTTAAAATTATATTTTTTGTCCAAATATTTTCAAAATATAAATTCGTCCATATATTTGAAAATTCTTTTTCAATATTATTTAATATCTCTTCATAAAATTTATTAGCTTTATATTTTTCTTCTTTTGTAAGAGACGGAAGCAAAACCAAACTTACTCCGTTTATATTTTTGTAATCTACAATTTTATTTATATAATCAACATTATCTTCAGTATGAATAAAGAAAATATTTTTTTTGTCGGTATTAAAAATATTATAATAAGAATATTTAAATAAATAATCGTCTTCTACAACTACTATTATTTTCAAACTTTCCAAAATTTTTTTATCAAAATAATTTTCAATATTTTCAATCAGATATTTAATAATATAACCCAAACCGTAGCCATAAATTATAAGAAGATTTTTATTTTTATTGATTCTCTCTAAAGCTCTTCTGCATTCGTTTTCAATATTATATTTGCTATGAACGGCTCTATTATTTTTATAAGCTATAATAAAACCGTCTGCATTTTTTTCTATTTTGTATTCGCTTTTTTTATTATTCAAATCATTATTTAAAGCGTTATGCAATTTTACCGAAATATTCATAGGAATTATGATAACAAAAAAAATATAAAAATCAATTATAAAAAATAGTCATTGAGAGCGTTGCCGTGATACTTGTCCGACTTTGGCAAGGCGCACAGAGTGAGCGTGGAAATCAATTTAATTTGTATTAATTTGGCTATAAATAGCATCGTAATGACGAAGTAAAATAAAAGGATTATCTAAATTAATAGACAATCCTTTTTAATGTGAAATAATTTTTAATTGTTTAATTTATTATCTTTTACCAAAATGCAAACCTACAGTTATGTCGGCTCCAATAGAATGATGCTGATTTATATTATAACCTGCAAATAATCTGTTTCTATCGTTTTTATCGAAAAACATATATTCGTAATAAATATCTAATCCTGCAACCAAAGCAATTTTTTCTGTGGCGTAAATTCTATCTTCTACAAATAAACGAACATAAGGAGAATAAGGAATTTTAGTAGGTCTTCTTATACCTTCTATAAGCGGAATAAATTTTACGCCAGAAGCTATTCCAAAAGCCAAATCTATTATCGATGTAGGATTTTCATTTATAATAAATTTTAAAGCCAAACCTCCGTATAACTCTGTGGTGTCTAATTTATTTATTTTATATTTTTCATCGGGATGAGCGATTGAAATCATTCCCGTATTAATTCCAAAATCGAATAAAAAACTAACTCCTCTAAAAATTCCTTTATTTACGGGCAGATTATATCCAACTTGCAAATTTATATCTACTTTAGGTTTCCATACTCCTTTAGTTAAATCCGTCCAACTGTCGGTAATTCCAAATTTTGGCAAAAGTTCTAATTCAAAATCTGAAAAAAGATAACTTGAAATCGTTAAAAAAGAAGTTGTTATAAAGATTTTTAATTTTTTAAAAAAACGCTTGACAAATTATTTATTATAGACTATAATAATATATATAAAATATAGGAATATTTAATATGGCTTTAATAATGAACTTATGCGGTAGGTATCCTATCCTATCCTATCCTAACATTTTAAAGTTTTATTATGTCAACTTATTTATTCTTAATATTCTAAAATATATTTTGTATTTCCTTCTGGTAATTGGTATTCGCTTTTTGAATACTTTTTATAAAAAATTTTATTTATGGAGGTTTCGCTATGAAATCAAAAAAAATATCAAAATTATTTTATCTCTTTTTTATATTAATATTTTGGATATTAATATTTACTTTAACCTGCAAAAATCCATCGGGACCTGGTATCGATTTTAACTTACGAAATTGGTATATAATGTCAGGAATGGCTAAAGGACCTGGATTTACTAATAATATTACTTATGGCAATAGTAATATTGACCCATCATTATCAGCAAATTCAAATCAACTTTTTACAGATGATGGAAAAACATATTATAGAATACCAGAATTATTAGCTTTGCCAAACGGAGACCTTTTGGCTTTTGCAGATAAAAGAGCTGTAGGAGCGGGAGATTTGCCTAATCAAATAGAAGTTTATGTAAGAAAAAGCACTGATAACGGAACAAATTGGAGTGCAGAAAAGAGAATAACGCCACAAAGCACAAGTAAAAAAGACGGACATGGCGATACGGCTGCGGTTTTAGATAGAAAAACGGGAGATATAATAGCGGTAGTAGCATTCGGACAAGGATTTTTAAATTCAACTCCGCAGGACCCGATTAGAATTAGAACGATTAGAAGCAGAGATAATGGAGAAACTTGGGAAGCGCCTATAGATATAACCTCTCAAGTTTACGGAGATGGATGCGAAGACCCTACAAGGAGAT
>ERZ1673700.1424-NODE-1424-length-23679-cov-10.095454_pt1 | contig 23679 bp, 25 predicted proteins | sample MGYA00580230_ERZ1673700 | MGnify/ENA primary metagenome ERZ1673700 (study PRJEB41218, sample SAMN15661782) | gut metagenome | host: Homo sapiens | place: Canada: London | collected 2015-08-20/2019-03-30 | study: EMG produced TPA metagenomics assembly of...
ATTATATCCCTATTATTTATCACGCTATCTATAAAGTTAGCCATAGCAAAATAATTATGTTTTTCATTAAAAGGACCATTAAAAACAAAACATCTTGCTATACTAATATTAATATTGGATTGTAATATTAATTCTTCGGCATATTTTTTCGCTTTAGCGTATATCGTATTGGGTTTGCATATATCGGTTTCTTTGCTATTATGATAATTACACCCATAAACGGCGCCCGAACTTGTAAATATTAACCTTTCGATATTAGCATTTTCAAATATATTTACTATATTTTCAGTTCCTTGCGCAATCGTATTATATAATTTTTCTTCGTCTATAACATAAGGGTCGGGGCTTGCAAAATATAATACAAAATCAAAATCTTTATTATCAAGTTTGAGGTTCTCAATATCACTTTCTATATATTGATATTTATTAATATCAATTACATTAATAAACTCGCTAACAAATTTTTTATAAGAACGAATTGTAATTGTAAGACTAATATTAAAACTAAATACATTATTAAGATAATCTATCAAAATTATAAACCATTTGGCAAAAAAACCAGTTCCGCCAATTAATAATATATTCTTATTATTTAATTTAGATATAAAATCCGCTTTTTGTATAATACTTTTTATATCTTCTTCAACTATTTTATTCATAAACTAAAGCCATAATAATTTATTAGTAATCAAAAGTTATTATATAATATTATTTATATATTCGCAATAATTAATTAACCTTTATTTTTACTTAATGAAATATAAAAGGTTTAAAATTAATGTTGACAAAAAATAAAAATATTGTATAATAACATGCATATATTATTTTAAATCTTAAAGGAGAAACTATGTGCTACAAAAGAGTAAATAAATCAGATAATCCTCATATAAGCTATTTATTATATAAAAATATACATAAATTTGTAAAGCAAAAAGAAGAAAATAATCACAAATCAAAAATATTAGAGCAAAAACTACTATATATAATAGATGCATTATCGTTATCGTTTTACGGAACGCCTATTCTTTATGCAAGATTTTACGCTAAAGAAAAGGGACCAGTTGAAAGAGATATGGAAAAAATTCAAAATAAACAAATAGATATAAAAGAGGAATTAAAAAAGCATAAATATAATAAAACAAATTTTGCTAAATTTGTCGCTAATAAATTATTTAAACTAACAACGCAAGCTATAAATGAAGGACTAATAGAATTTGACGCCGATTTTTTAAGCGAATTAACGCATACTGAAGAATGGGAAAAAAAGTATAAAAATAAAATAAAATACGAAGTAGACGAAGATAATAACAATATAAGCGAAGATAAAAACGAATATTTTAACGAAATAAAAGAAGAAGAAATATACAACTTTGCAACCACCACATTAAAAGATAGCCATCCAGAATTCTTTAAATATATAGAAGAAAGGCTATAATAATTATGGTAAAAATAAAGCCTGAATCTCAAATAAATAAAAACGAATTAGATTATGAAATTTCAGAATTGCCTAACGAATTATTATCAAAATCTTTAATATGTAGGCAAAATATAGTTCGTGAACTTCATAATAATAAAGAAAATTTTAATGGCATTATAAGAATTTATAAAGATTATATAAAAAAATTAATAAATAATGAAATTATAGATTTTGAATTGCGAGATTTAATTAAGCTAAATGTTCCAGATGATAAAATTTCGCAATTAGAAACTAAAATAATTAAAGAATTTGAAAAAGTCTTAAAAACTAAATTTAAAATAATTAAATAATATTTGCTTTAATTCAAATTATTTTTTACATCTTCTATAAACTTATCTAATGTATATACTTTTGTTTTTATTTCTTCTATTATTCCTAAAGAGTTTAGAAAATCATAAACAAATATTGATTTACTAAATAATGTTTTATCCAAAGTAATAAAATAATCACAATATGTTGCGCAAAAACAGTGCAAGGCGTCCGCATTACTATTTTTAGGTCTATCAACTAATTTTATTTTTGGTTTCAGCCCATTTTCTAATAATATTGATTTTAATTTATTTTCAATTCCTTCCAAAAAATCTATACAATCGTAAGTGCTGTATATAATTAAATCTAAATTATTTGGGAACTTATTAAATAAATATTTAATATACGATTTTAACTTTTCTTCTGATATAATATAATTAGCCATTAATTCTCTTTTATTTTCTTTATATGCATTATCGTCCGTCATAGCATAAAGCCATTTACGAACTTCGCTTTCTTCATAATCTAATTTACCATTAAACACTTCATTTATTTCATAAATAGCTGAATCGCTTTTCATTATATCATTATGTTTGTTAGATACTGTGCCAGATTTAAAACATTCATCAATATAATGTGTAAGAGAAATATCGCGCACTAATAATTTATTTTTTATTCTATTATAATAAATATGATTATTACCAACAATATTTTCTATATATTTAAGTTCTTCTTCTCTTAATTCTGGTTTATTTTCCTTTGCTCCAGCAGAATCAAGGTCATCAAGATGAGCTGGCGAATAATAATAAGTAAAACTATCAGATTTTGATTTATTAATTAAATCTAACATATCTTTTTTAGATTTCAAATCGGATAACGCGCTAATATCTATGTAAACTTTTTTCATAATTAAGCCTTTTATTTATAATATAATTATAATAACAAATAAAATTAAAAAATGTCAATATTTTTTTATTTACATTAAATTTAATTCTATGTTATAATTTTAACCAAAAGATTTTAATTAAGGAGTTATAATATGTATAAAAGCTATATACCTTATGGTTCGGATGTTTCTGCTGGTAAATTTCAGTGTCTTGATTGCGGATATATTTTAACAATACAATCTACTAAATCATTGCCTCCTTGTCCTAATTTTGATAAAAATACGCATACTAAAAAAGGTTGGACTAATTTGAGCGGACAAGGCGATGCTCCAGAATTAAATACCTATACCTCTATATATACGAATATCTTCATCTAAAAACATTTCTAAAATATCCTCATATTGTTTTTTTAATGAACTTTCGGCAAAATATTTTATCTCTTTTGAATTGCATGCTTCAGTTAAAGCTTGTATTTTTGTTTTATAATCTTCTTCAGAAATATTAATTGACTTAAAATACTTTTCCACTTCTATTTTAGAAGAACATTTTTGCAAATTTTCTTTTATAAAAAGTTTGCTCTCCATAAATGTTTTTCTCCTTTTTAATTAATATACTCTTTGAATTTATATTTAAAATTATAAAACATAAATAAAAAAATGTCAATACTTAGCATAAGGATAATTACCGACAAACTCAGCGACTACCAAACAAATATTTATCTTAAAATTTTTAATTCGTCTCCGACTATAGCCGATATAGACACATTGGATGGCATATTAGTTTCTATTAATTTCTTTATTTCATCTACATAATGTAGCGCTATAATTATTATAGCATCTACTATATTTTTATAAGCTTCCATTGGAGATATTATTTTTATATTAGAACCTATAGTAAATTTTCCCTGTTTAGATGTTGCCGAATCTATAACATACTCTATTTTATCATGCAAATTATAACAAGATAAAATAGCCAGCGCTTCATGTCCAGCTCCCCATACGGCAATTTTTTTATAATTTTTAATATAAGAATTAATATCGTTATATAACTTATCGAATACAAAATTAAATTGATTATTAAAATTTAAGCTTTTCTTTTCTATAAATACGCCATGATTATCATTATTTATTAAAAAGTATTTGGATATATTAAATCCATTTTTTTGTATAAAGAAAAATAAAGATTCTTTTGAAAAATAAATTAAATGGTCTCGTATTATTTGGTAAAAAGCTCCATTATTAAAAATATAATCGGAATTAGGGACAGTTAAAAAACCAACCCCGTTATCAGTTAAATTATTATAGATAGCTCTCATCATAGTGTTTGGTTCGGGTTGATGCTCCATAAAATTAAATTGAACAAAAGCGTCAAAAGGCGCATTTTTAAGCTTTATATCTTCTCTATCTAAAAAAATATTCTCTAATTTACCCCCCCCCATACTACTTATAGTAATATTTTCATTAGAATGCTCTATACCGTAGCAATCCACATTAAATTCATTTAATATTTTTAAAAAATCGCCATTGCCTGAACCTATTTCAACAATCTTTTTATTTTCTAAATTATATTTTTTTATGAATTCTTTAAATTGCTCTCTCCTAATATTAGAAGTTGTTTTAGTTTCTCCGCCAACTCTTATAACATCCTTATAATAACTCACAGTATTGCAATCCAATTGAATGGTCCCGCAAAATTTACATTGAACTATATTTATATCCATAGCTTGATTATCTGATTTATATGCTAAAAACCCTTGAGCGGATTCAGGCATATTTTTTAAAGATAATATTGGTTTTTCAAAAAATTCTCCGCCGCAAATTCTACATTTAGTTATCATTTTTTAAATATCCTTTTCAATTATATAAATTTATATAATTAAATATTATATTATATTTATCATTTATGCAACATATTATAATTGACATATTTAAAATTTTAATATATAGTCTATAAAATAGGATTTTATGATGGAATTAAATATAAAAAACTTTGCAAGCATAAAAGAAGCTTCTATAAAAATAGACGGTATAACCGTTATAGCAGGAGAAAATAATACGGGCAAAAGCACTATAGGTAAAATTTTATTTGCAAGTTTTAATTCATTAAGAGATATTGATAAAAAAGTTAATAGCGAAATAAATTATTCTATTAGAGATTTATTGATGGGTTTTATAAGAAGACTTAATTTTTATTCTCAAAAAAAGAATATTTTAGTAGAAACAATACCGCTTAGATTTAATATAAGTAGTATAGTAAATAATATATTAAAAGATATTAATAGTAAAAGTAAAGAAGATATAGAAGAAATTATATTTAATAATATTAAAGAATATACGAATATAAACGATAAATTTATCATAAAAGAAAATATAAAATTTTTATCTGATAGAATAATAGAATATAATAATGTTTCTCATGAAAAAATAGAGCTTAATTTAATAACTAAATATTATAACGATTTATTTTATAAACAAATAAATAGCAGAATATTTAAAAATACAAACGCCGAAATCGAAATAAATGATTTTGGAATTTCATTTGAATTTAAAAATGATAAATGTTTTAAATTTCAAAAAAAAGATATTTACGATAATAATGTATTTCTTATAGATAATCCTTTTGTTTTAGATAAAAAAGAAGATTATTTTTATTCTCCTTATATACCAGATTCATATTTAATTAGTAAAATCCATAATAGATATAATAAAGATTCTATACTCGATAAAACTTTAGTCGAAGAAAAATTAGAAATTATTTATAAAATGCTGTCGAATGCCATTAACGGAAAAATAATAAAGAAAGAGAACGATTTTTATTTAGCATTTGATAATATTACCGAGCCTATCTCAATACATAATATATCCGCGGGTTTAAAATCTTTTACAATAATAAAAATGATGCTTGAAGAAGGTATTCTTAAAGAAAAAGACATTTTAGTATTGGACGAACCCGAAATTCACCTTCATCCTCAATGGCAACTTCTATACGCCGAAATAATAGTTCTCATACAAAAAGTATTTAATCTGCATATAGTAATAACAACGCATAGCCCGTATTTTTTAGAATCTATAGAGTTATTTACTAAAAAACATGGAATAGACGATAAAACCAATTATTATTTATCGGATATAAATATAAAAGAAAATTATTCTACAATAAATTTAGTAAACGATAAAGTATATGATATATATCGAAAAATGGCAATTCCTTTTAAATATTTAGAAAAACTATCTGACGAATTATAAGGTAAGCAAGATTTATGGAACAATATATAATTAATAAATTACCTAATATATTAAAATTAAATATAAATATTAAAACGCTAAAATATATTTCTTATGATAATAGTAATAATGAACATTTGACACATTCTAAAAAAACTGCTATAGATTTTGACAGCGTTAAAAATTTATATAATATTAAAGATAACAATAACATTTTTGAATTACAATCAAATGATGCATTATATATTGATAAAAATAAAATTCATTATTTTATAGAATTTAAAAATATCCAGATTGTAAAAAATAAACATCGTAAAATAAAAAAAGAATTGCAATTAAAAATATACGATAGCATATTTATATTATCGGATATAGAATATTCAAATGGAATTAAATATATATCAGATATATTCAGTTTTTCAAAAAATTATATTATATATATATTAGTTTATAACTCAAATAAAAATAGCAGTCTACAAATTCATAATAATTTAGAAAATAAATCAAAAATGCTTTCAGACAAATTAGGTCTATCAAAATTTACAAAATTCCTCTTAAAAGAAGTTTACATATATGACGAAGAAGAATTTGAAAGAGAATTTATAAATAAAATAATTAGGAACGAGCCTTAAATAATTAATAATATATATTATAAAACTTTACCTATTTTCAAGTTCCATTTTATTTATTTTATATAATATTTCTTTAGCATAATCGTCTATATTATCTATAGCTTCATAAATAGGAACTCCGCAAGATGAACAAGCTATATGGTTTTTCCTACCGCCGCTTAAATGCAACTTTTGCAAATTCCTTAATTTATCTCCATTCCATATATCCTTAATTTTTTCACGATTAGCGTCTCCTATAATTAATTTTCTTGACCAATCATTACAACATGGGCTAACCGTTCCGTTAGAATTCACAGTTAAAGAATAAAAAATTTGTGGGCAAACCGATACATAATTGACTTTTTCACCCGTTAAACTTAATTCTCTATCAATAAAGTTATTATCTAAATTATATTCGAAATTACTATGTATAGGAACTACATTTTCTATAAATATATAATCGCATATATCTCCAAATATATTATAAAATTTATTCTTTTCTTGTTCGTTAAGATTATTTCCGACTATTTTTATAAAAATATCACATTCTTTCTTATTTTTATAAAAGAACTCTATATTATCGACTAATTTATTAAAGTCAATCTTAACATTTGAAATATTAAAATATTGCTCTTCATTAATTCCTTCTATAGAAATTTGTATTCTATCAAGTCCTGCTTGTATTATTCTTAAACTTAATTCTTTATTTAATAGATAAGCATTTGAAGTTGTGGCAACCTTATTTATGTATTTCTTACTTTTAGCATATTCAACCATATTAGAAAAATATGGATTTAATAGAGGCTCACCTTGATTATATAAATGCACAATTTTTAAATTATCTTCAAATTCGGCGATATCATCTATAACCTTTTTATATAAATCGAAATTCATATTTCCATAATTTCTTCCTTCTGTAGCTTGCATAAGTTTTAAATCGCTTGTGGGACAAAATTTACATCTAAAATTGCATTTATCCGATGGTTCTATAAGCATAGAAAAAGGAGTTTTTAATGGTAATACATCTTGCAATTTTACTCTTTCCTCTAAATTAATTTTTGGTTTAATTTGAGCCTTCATTTTTATTATCATCCTTATTTAATTATTTATTAATGTATACATTTAAAGTTTTTATTCGTATGAGCGGCAGGTTACCTATTTCTTCAATCGTTAAACCTGTAGCTTTACTTATAGATTTATTATCCATATCCATTTGTTTTAAACTTTTAGCTATAGAATAATTGCGTTCTTTTATACTTTCAAATTTTCCTTTTTCAATTCCTTTTTTATGCCTTCTTTTCTCTTCTCTTAAAGCGTTATTTGTTTATCGTATTCATTTTAATTACATTTTATTATAATTATTTTTTTAAAAATGTCAAATTTTTACTATCGTTTGAATTTTTATCTCTATATTTTATTTTTACTTTCATTTTATTACATACTTAAATATTTTATTATTTTTTATAATAAGATTTTGTTAAAAAAGTAATATTTATATATTTTTGAAATTGAATTATTTTTTCGCCTATTAATCTATTTTGTTTTTCAAAATTAATGTTAGTATTATAAGATAAATATTTATCGACATAATTATTACCGCTATTTGAAGAGAAACCGTCAAATCCCGCTATATATAAATTATTAATATTCATATTTTTTAATAATTTAATAAACATTAATGTAGCGTTATGCATTATTATTTCAAAATCTCCTTCGACTAAATAATCAGAGTAATTGATTAAATGATAATTTTCTTTAGAGCTTATAACGGTTATATTTGAAGTTAATATAAATTCTATCTCATTTTTTCCGCTATCTATAAATTCAGCCATTTGGTTATATCTTTTGGCATTATTTATAAAAATAAAATCCGTTTTTAAATTCTCGTTATAATAATTAATAGATACCACTATGGGATTATTATCCGAAATAAATTTATCTATCTTATTTTTTTCGTTATTTACGCTTCCTCCAGGCGCTATTATCAATATTTTTCTATTATTCACTTTGTTAAAAATATAATCAATACTTTTGTTATCTTTAATTTCATTATTAAGAAAATCCGAATATAATTTTTCTATCAAATCTCCATAAAATATAGTTTTTTTATCTCTATCTATTTTTTGCAATATTTTATTTATAGAATTTACAGAGATTGTATTTTTATCTATTAAATATTTTACATAAGTCGGATGACAATCGTTAGAAGCAGCTAAAAAACCGTTAAAAGAATATCCCCAACTATATGTATTCCTTATTTTTAATATTTCTAAATTAATTAATTCTAATATCTGTCCAACATTATAATCATAATTATGATATTTATTTAAGTAGTCGGTTATAAGTTCCGTATTTAAATTTCCAACTCCTTTTCCCATACCAAAAAGTGAAGAATCTAAAATAATATTTCTATTGGTAGTTAATTCCACTAATTCTATAGAATTTGCAAAAGAAAGTTGAAAATTATTATGAGAATGAAATCCAATATAAATATCATTTGACAAATTATTATTAAGTATATTAAAATAATTAAGAACTTTATTTTTATGCATTAATCCGTAAGTATCAACTATATAAACCGCATAAGGATTCAAAGATATCGATTTTTTAGCTAAATATTCCATTTCTTTATTTGAATAGTCGGTTACCGAAGCGGGTTGTAAAAATATTTTATATCCTTTATCTTTAATTTTATTTGCAAGCTCAAAGGCTTTATCTATATTATGTTTTTTAAATACTATTCTTATTCCGTCCAAAATGGTTTTATCGGCATTACCAACATTTTCTATATCGGCTTCCCCAAGTATTATCATTCCCAAAATCATTGCATCTTTTTTATTTTTTATTTTTATAATATTTGAAAAATCGCTCGTATGCTTTGTAATAGTTCTATTTATTTCAAAATCTCTTTCATTATGTAAAAATCCTACTTCTAAAAAATCTATATTTGATTCTATAAGTCTATTAACTATATTATATATTGCATAATGCCCAAAGTCCCAATCGTTTATAAAACCGCCATCTCTAAGCGTGCAATCGAGAATTTTTATATTCTTTTTATTATTCATAAATCGTCCTTTCATAAACTATATATTTATCATTTTGACTTAAACAAGTTCCGATAATGAAGATTCTGTTAACTAATTCTATAATAATTAATATAAAATGTCAAATTTTAAGCATTATTATTAAATATTACGCTTAAAAATTAATATTTTTATAATTAATTTCACTTAATATTAAAATAAATATATAAAATAATATAATAAATTATATAATTTTATCAAAATTTACTACAAATAAGTTAACATATTCTTCATTATCGGAACATAAATTTATGTTTATAAAAAAGGAGTAAAATTTTTATGATAGGTAATATAACAATTTTCGACTGCACATTTAGGGAAGCGGGCTACCAAACGGGTTGGTTTTTTGATAAAGATTTTTGCATAGATTATTATAAATTCGCTCAAGCTGCGGGAATCGATTATCTAGAATTAGGCTTTTTTCACAATAAAGAAGCAGACCCCAATAGAGGATATTTTAGATATTGCAGTTTATGTAATGACGAGATTAAAGATATATTTTTATCTACAAAGAATACGGTTAAATTATCGGCTATGCGAGATATACAAAGACCATTATCCGATTTGCTTCCAAAAAAAGAAACCGTTATAGATGCCGTTAGAATACTTACAAGGTCTTCGGAAACTGATTTTAAAATATTGGAAAAACATATAAATGAGATTAAAAAATTAGGCTATGAGGTATTTATTAATTTTACAAGTTCGGGGCATAATACTATGGAAAGAAATAAAGAGTTCGCAAAATTTGCAGTTGCGCATGAAATACCCGTTATATATTTTGCAGATACGGAAAGCGTTTTTACTCCCGAATATGTTAGACATACGATAGAGTTATGCCGAGAGGAAGGAGTCGAGGCGGGAATACATTTGCATGATAAAAATGGAACTGCTGAAATGCTTTTGGATGTCGCTTTGCATTATGGTTGCAAATATACCGATATAACTATGATGGGATTAGGCGGAAAATGGCATGACGGCAATTTGGCGGTAGAGTATTTTTTGAGAAAATATAATTATAATCCTGGATATGAGCAAACGAGATTAAAAACTATGCTTATACAGAATTTAATTAAATATAATAAAAGCACCGCTGCCGTTTTATAATTTTGTAAATATAATTAATCAATAATTCAAAAGTATTTTTTATATAAATAATCATCCTTTTAGATAAGCTATAACTTCTTCGTATTCGCTTTTATCCAAAAACGGATACATATCATCTAAAGATGGAGAAGTTATAGAACCGTCTTCATTAACTTTAGAAGATAATTTAGGCTCAAAAAATTGTTTATCGTCTAATATAGCTTCTATAATATATGCCGTATCGGATTCTATAGCAGTCTTTATATTTATTTCAGCATTATCAATGTTATCTACTTTCACATAAGGTATATCAAAAGCGTAGGCAATTTTTTCAAAATTAGGAAAACTAACTCCAGAATCCGAATCTACTCCGCATAAAGGCGGTTTAAATAGATTACTTTGAGTCTGCCTAATAGAATGATATCCGTTATTATTTAATATAATAATTTTTATATTTAGTTTATTATGATAAACGGTTTGAAGTTCTTGTAAATTCATCATTACACTTCCGTCTCCTTCTATGCATATAATCCTTTGAGAATTATTTTTAGATATGCACGCCCCTATGGAAGCAGGCAAGCCGTATCCCATAGACGCGCAACCCGAATTAGAAAACAATCTTTGCCCTTTCTTTATTATGGCGCATTGAAAAGATATAACGCATGCCGAACCGTTACCAGTAATAATTATATCGTTTTCCTTTAAAATCTTAAAAAGTAAATCCATAAATACATAAGGATTTAAACATTTTTTATTTAAATAATATTTTTGAATAACAGCTGGATATTTAGAGTTTATATATTTGCATTTTTCGAGCCACTTTCTATGCCTATTATCAGAAACATAATTATAATTATTCATTTTATCAAAGAATAAAGATATATCCGTATTTATAGGCATATCTATATTTAAAGTTGGCTTTTCCAATTCCGATTTGTCTATATCTATATATATTTTATAAGCGTTTTTAGCGAAATCTTTATAATTATAGCTTATCTGCCTGATATTCATTCTACAACCTAACGAAATTAACAAATCACAATTTTGAATAATAAAATTTCCTCCTCTTGTTCCTACGGTTCCAGGTCGTCCAGCGTATAAAAAATGAGAATCTTCAAGCAAATCATGACAATTAAAAGCGGTAAGAACTGGAATCTGCAATTTATCTATAAACTTTAAAAACTTATCGTATGAATTTGAAATTCTTATAGCTGAACCAGACAATATAACTGGTCTTTTAGATTCTTTAATTTTTTTATATACTTTCTGTATTATATCGTCTGAAAAATTATAATTTATATAATCATTTTTTGAATCATAATGCTCTAAATTATCAGTATCTATCATAGCGCTTTGTATATCTAAAGGAATATCAAGCCATACTGGAGCGGGTCTTCCGTTTTTACATAAAAATAAAGCCTTTTCTAAATAATACGATATTTTATTTTTATATAAAACTATTTTAGAATATTTTGTCATATTTTTAACCGTTTCAGAAATATTAAATTCTTGGTCTCCAAGCTGTCTCAATTTTAAATTTGTAGAATGTATAGTAGTCTCTATTTTTACTTGCCCCGATATTACAAACATAGGTATAGAATCCAAATAAGCCCCAATAACTCCCGTTAATGCATTAGTGCCTCCAGGTCCGCTCGTAACACAAACTACGGGAAGTTTATTAGTTAATCTTGCATAAGCTTCAGCCGCTATAGCGCATGCCTGCTCATGATGATTATATATGCATCTTATATGTTTACTATGCCCGAAAGCATCATTTAAATGCATAGCCCCACCGCCAGTAACAGTAAATACATCGGTTATACCGTTATTGTAAAGAAAAGATTCTATATATTCGGATACTTTTACAAGCATTTTATTTTATCCTCTTTTTTGTTATTTAAAAATTTTTTTATTTCATATACGCTATTAACTAATATAATATCTTTATATTTGTTTATATTTTCTCTTTTAAATCCGAATCCGTATGTAACACCCAAAAAATCTATAAAAAGTTTTTTTGAAGATATATAATCTGATTCTGAGTCTCCTATCATCAAAATTTGATTTTTACTTATATTATTCTTATAAATTAAACAAGCATCCACAATATCTGTTTTAGTCATTTTACTTAGATAATCAGAGCCTCTTATAATTTCAAAATACTTTTTTAATTTAAAATATTCTAATAAAGATATCGCATAATCTTCCCGTTTATAAGTGGCGACTGACATCTTAATATTATTAAATTTTAATAATTCTAATAATTCTATTATACCATCGTATAATTTAGCTTCGTATAAGTCATAATTTTTATATCTATCTCTAAATACATTTGTAGAAAAATCCGCATCTTCTTCGCTCAAATTGAATTTATTTTTTAGAGATACTTTTATAGGCGGACCTATAAATGAATATTTTTCTTCGTCTGATATTTTAGGATAACCCATTACATCCAAAGTATAATTGATGCTTTTAATTAATCCTTCGGAAGTATCAAGTAGAGTCCCATCTAAATCAAATATTATATATTTATACTTCATATTTTTTTTAAGAATTTTGCCGTTTTTATATTTATACCATATTCGACCTATATTAAATTAATATAAATCTTAATATGGTATATTAGCGTTTTATCTAAAATATTTAATAAAATATTTACAATTTTGCTACTTGATAGAATAAAGTTATACTTTTCAAATGTTTTCAATACTACGCTAATTTTTTTCATAAGAAACTACCTCTTGGCATAAATAACTACTCTTGCGCATAATAATCTTTTAAATATTGGAATATTTTCACAAATTGGGACAAATGGTTTTAATATTCTCGTCAACACATCAGGACTAAATACGGGTATAATATCTATAAACTTATATTTTTTTATTTTCATACCTGCATTTCCCAACCATTTATTTATAGTAAATAGAAAAAATGATTGCTCTTCATGTTCTCTATGGTATTTAGAGGCTTTTTCAATGATTTTTAAAGCTGGAGAATAACCGTTAGGTTCAACTATAATCATTTCATCTGCAAATTTGGACGCTATTTCTATAGCTTTATTTGGGTCTCCTAAATGGTGCAATACTCCATTAAAAAATACCAAATCAAATTTTTCATTTATATCAAAATTATAAATATTTTTGACTACAAAATCAATATTATCTATATTAAGTTTATTCTTAAGCATTTTAGCAGATTCTATTGCTTGCTCTGCTGGTTCAGTAGCAAGAATATACCCCCCCCCCTATGAAATTATGAAGTTCAACAGTAAATTTTCCATCTCCGCATCCTACTTCTAAAATCCTTTTATTAGTAAAATCATAAAAAGAAGTAATGACATCCATAATTCTTTTATGTGTTATCTGGTTTGCAAGGCTTCCACTATTATATAAATATCCGCCTTTTTCTTTTATATCGCGATTATGTTGCTCTATGTTCTTTTTAATTTTCATGATATTCTCCTTGAATATATAATTCTTAATAAAATAATTATATAGTTATATTATACTCTTGTCAATAGTATAATTTTTTAATCCAAATTTTATTTTTTATATTTTCATTTATAATTATTATCTATAAATATTTCAAAACATTTTTCAATATATTCAATCATCTTATCGTTAATAGCAGGATAAACTCCAATCCAAAAAGTATTATTCATTATAAAATCGGAGTTTTTCAAATCGCCAATAACTCTATAATTTCTGTCTTTCATATAAGGCTGTTTAATAATATTTCCCGCAAATAAAAGCCTCGTTCCTATTTTTTTATCATTTAAATATTTAACTATATCGTTTCTATTAAAAGGAGCATCCTCTCTAACGCTAATTAAAAAGCCAAACCATGAAGGTTCGCTATTTTCTTGAGCTTCGGGTAGAATAAAATATTTTTCAAATCTTTTTAATTTATCTTTAATCTTGATAAAATTCTCTTTTCTTTTTTCTATAAATCCGTTCAATTTTTTAATCTGCGAATAACCTACTGACGCTTGCATATCGGTAATTTTTAAGTTATAACCCAAATGCGAATAAGTATATTTATGGTCGTATCCTTCGGGCAAACTACCAAGTTTTTGAGTAAATCTTTGTTTGCAAGTATTATCACAACCTGGAGGACAAAAACAGTCTCGCCCCCAATCTCTTATGCTTTCCATAGCTTTTTTAAGAATTGTATTATTCGTCATAACCGCTCCGCCTTCTCCCATAGTTATATGATGAGCGGGATAAAAACTTAAAGTGGCAATATCGCCAAATGTTCCCGTCTTTTTTCCGTTATATTTAGTTCCGAAAGCATCGCAACAATCTTCTATAAGCCATAGATTATATTTTTCGCATATCTTTTTTACTTTATCAATATTAAAAGGATTTCCCAAAGTATGTGCTAAAATAATAGCCTTACTTTTTTTGCTTATTGCTTTTTCTATTTCTTTAATATCGACATTATAAGTTTTAAGTTCCACATCTACAAATACGGGAATCAAATTATTTTGAAGAATCGGGTTAACAGTCGTAGGAAAACCTGCCGCAACCGTTATAATTTCGTCTCCTTGTTTTAACGCTCTCTCTTTAAGCAAATGGCTCGTCAAAGAACTAACGGCGATTAAATTAGCAGAAGAACCAGAATTGCAAGTTAATGCATATTTTAATCCGAAAAAATCTCTTAAACTTTTTTCAAATTCATCGTTATATCTATAAGTAGTTAAATGAAAATCTAAAGCGCTATCGACTAAAGTAGCAATATCGTCTTCGTCAAAAACTCTTCCCGAAACGGGAACTACGCTTTTTCCTTCAATAAATTCTTTATTAGAATATTCTTCTTTCGCGAATTCTCTAACTAATTTTAAAATTTTCTCTCTATTCATATTAAATCCTTAATATAATCTTTAATCTGTTTATCAGTTATATCTTTACTATCTAAATATTCTCTATACCATAAAGCGGTTTGTTTTACGGCTTCTTCCGTGTCAAATTTTTCTTCCCATAATAATTCTTTTCTTGCCAAAGAAGAATCTAAACGCAATATATTCATTTCTTTTTTATTCGTATTTTGAGATTTTATTTTATAATTTCCTTTGCCTATACTCTCTATAAAAACTTTAGTTATATATTCAACGGTTTGTTTATTGTCTATCGGAGCAAAATTATAACTTGGCAATTCTCCGTTTTTATTTGCAGAAATATTTTTATTATTTTCAATCAAATTATATGCAAGCAGTAAATAACCGTTTAAAACATCCAAAACATGCTGCCAAGGGCGAACGCTATTTGGATTTCTCAATTCAACCGCTTCGTTTCTTTCAATCGCTCTCACTATATCGGGAATTATTCTATCTCTTGCAAAATCGCCTCCGCCAATAACATTTCCCGCTCTTGCCGTAGCTATATTCAAATTTTCAAAAAAACTTTTCTTATAACTTTTTATTGCTAATTCTGCGCATGCTTTTGAAGAAGAATAAGGGTCGTTTCCTCCTAAAGAATCGTTTTCTCTATAACCCCAAACCCATTCCTTATTATCGTAAACTTTATCGGTGGTTATCATTATCGCGCATTCCAAATTATTTAATTTTCTTAAAGCTTCAAGTATATTAATCGTTCCTATTATATTTGTTTCAAAAGTATAAACGGGATTATTATAACTTTCTATTACCAAAGGCTGAGCTGCTAAATGAAAAATAATATCGGGATTTATTTCTTTTACAATATTCTCAATATTTTTTAATTTTCTAATATCGCATATATGAGATTCTACTTCGTTATCGAGTTTAAGCAAATTATATAAAGAGACTTTTTCGGCTTGTAAAGATATTCCGCTTACTTTAGAGCCTAATTCCAATAATAATTTGCAAAGCCAAGAACCTTTAAATCCCGTATGTCCCGTAATTAGAATTTTTTTATTCTTAAAAATTTTTATTATATTTTTCATTAATTTTACTTCCATAATTTCCAAGGAGCTTTATTATCGTTCCACATCTCTTCAAGTAAAGCTTTCTCTCTTTGAGTGTCCATACATTGCCAAAAACCTTCATGCTTAAAAGCCATTAATTGATTATTTTTAGATAATTCTCTCAAAGGTTTTTGTTCAAATATTGTAGAATCGTCTTCCAAATAATTAAAAATTTCTTTATTTAATACGAAAAATCCGCCGTTTATATAAGCGTTATCTCCTCTTGGTTTTTCAACAAAATCTACAACCATATCGTTTTTATTAATGCTTATAGCTCCGTATTTAGCGGGAGGAAATACCGCTCCTATTGTGGCTATTTTCCCATGTTTTTTATGGAATTTTATTTCTTCTTTAATATTTATATTTGAAACTCCGTCTCCGTAAGTCAAACAAAAAGTATCTTCATCTTTCAAATATTCAAAAGCTCTTTTTAATCTTCCGCCTGTCATACTGTTTTCGCCCGTATCGACAAGTTCTATTTTCCATTTTTCTTCTTCAATTTTGCTTCTTCTCAATATTTCAGATTTATTTTTCTTAAAATCGAGCCGCATATCAAATAAATGTCTTCTGTAATTGTCAAAAAATTCTTTTATCATATAACCTTTATATCCGAGCAGAATCACAAAATCGTTGATTCCGTAATACGAATAGATTTTCATTATATGCCAAATTATTGGGCGTCCTCCGATTTCCACTAATGGTTTTGGGCGAACCAAAGTTTCTTCGCCGAGTCTTGTTCCAAGCCCGCCTGAAAGTATTACAGTTTTCATTTATTTCTTTCCTTAAATTATTAATTATTTAATTCCAAAGTTCTTTCAATATTCAAATTAAAGTCGGCTAAATATCCAATTCTCTTTTTATAGCCTAAATTTTGTAAAACTATTAGAGCAATAATTGTAAGAATTACAAAAGGAATGCAAATTTTTAGAAATAAATTTTTAATTTTCATATAGTTATATCCTTAATATTTAATTTTTGTAGACGCAAGAGAAAGCATTTAAATGTTTCAAATAATTCTTTAGTTTTGCAATGAAAAAATAGCCAAAAATTATAATAATGGCTTGTAGTGTAGTGTAGTGGCAAACTAAACATATAAAATTCCTACCTTTTTTTTAATGATTAAATTATAACATATTAATAAAAAATGTCAATACTTTATCAATATAAAAAATAAAATTTATTACTAAAAACATAATCTAATTTATTTTTTTTATTTATCTATGAAATACTGACATGAAAAATATTTTTTCTTAAAAAATGCTTGATATATTTTTTTAATATTATATAATTTTGTCCTTATTAATATTTATAGGAGTTTATAATGCGTTTTTTATCTTCAGGAATATTTTGGGGATTTATAGTAATTTTATTTGGAGTTGGAATTTTGCTTAAAAGCGTTTTCCATGTAAATATTCCTTTTTTCAAAATACTTATAGGAATAATTGTAATACTTTTTGGAGTTTCAATTATATTTAACGCGATAAATTCTAGAAGAAATAATACCGTTTTTGGAGAATATAATTTTAATTTCGGGACGATTGAAAAAGAATACAATATTGTATTTTCAAAAGGCGTTTTTGATTTTACAAATTTTAATTTTTCAAATTATAACGGAGAGTTTATAAAAATAAATTCCGCTTTCTCAAAATCCGAAATTTATTTAAGTCGTAATTTTGAATACGAAATAAGAGCCAACAGCGTATTTGGAGTGGTTAGCTTACCAAACGGGGAAAGCGTATCGTTCGGAAATATTGCAAGATTAGAAAATGCAGAAAATAGCGGATTAAAAAGAATTAATTTGCATGTAAGTTCGGTTTTTAGCGAGACAAAAATATTATATAAATAATTTTATTAAAAATAATTAATAAAGATTCAAATAATATTTAAAAAGTTCTTTTTTAGTAGAATATAAACTAACGCCTTTTATTGGGCTTATTTTTAAAGTAATAGTCGCAATTTTTATTTTTAAATTTTTTATCAAAATAAATCTTTCTCTAACAGAATTTATTATTTCGTTATTTATATTACTTTTATTTTTGTAATGTTTTTTAATATCTTCGCTTTCCATTAATTGATAATTCAAATTATTGTTATTAAGAATTTTAAAAAAATTATTTTCCGTAAATCTGCTTGTAAAAATTATAAGTTTTAAACTTTTATAATTTTGAAAAATATTTGCAATTAAATTATTATATTCTACTATTATTAAATCTGTGTCTTTTGAAATTTCTTTATTTTTTCTTTTGCACTTTGAAAATACATCGGCAATTCCTATTTTATTATTTTTAAAAAGTTTTTTCTTAATATTTTTATTTATCAAAAATTCTTTATTATCAATATCAAAAGAATCGGCAATTAATCTCCAAAATTCGCTTTTACTACTCGAATAATACCAAGCGTTTTCTTTTTTATCTTTTGGAAGAGAATTAAATTTTTCTTTTTGAGAATATAAAGGCACGGGAAAAGTTCCTAATATAAGAATCTTCATTTTATTAGGAAAAAAATTTATATCTTCAAAAATTTGTTTTTCAATATCGCTCATTATTTGCCTTTGCATACTCTATTTGAAACTTCGTCAAAACCTTCTTCAATCGTAAGTCCCCAAGCGGTTTTTATTTTGAACCATTCTCTAACATATTCGCATTGATATTCTTTATTCGGCGGAAGCCAATTTACAGGAGATTTATCGCTTTTATTTCTATTCGCGCTTTTCGAGACGGCAATTAAATGATTATCATATTTTAAATAATTATAATATCTGTTTTTCTTTTTCTTGCCCCAATTACTCGCTCCGCTAATATGAGCGTTTTTCAAAGGCACTAAATGGTCGATATCCAAATCGCTCGGATTGGTAAAATATTTTCCCGTATATTTATCAAGCCATTTGCCTTTTATAACTTTATTATTTGAAATAACGGGTTTTATTAAAGATTCTTCGGCTAATACTTCATGCCTCGTGTTAAGTCCGTTTTTATCTTCGTCAATCCAATTTCCCCAATCTTTTCTGTTATATTCGTTTATTAAATTTGATTTATAAATATTCTTATAATAATAGTATAGAGCAAAAATTATAATTATTAATAAAACATATATCGGATATAATTTATTTTTTCTTCTTCTATTATTATTTCTATTTATTATTGCCATATTTTATAAAACTATTAAATCTGTTGGCGTATCATTCATTGAAACTCCTCCGTCTTTTGTTACTATAACCATATTTTCTATTCTAACTCCGCCCAAATCGGGAATATATATTCCAGGCTCAACAGTAACTATAGTTCCGCCTTCAAGAACATTGTCTATTATTGGCGATAATCTCGGAGCTTCATGAATTTCAAGTCCAACGCCATGCCCTAAACTATGCCCGAAATATTTTCCGTATCCGTTAGATTTAATAATTTCTCTTGCAGAATTATCCGCTTCTTTTCCCGATATTCCCGAATGTATAGCTTCAATTCCTTTTTTATGAGCTTCTTTAACTACATTATATATTTTAGACATTTCTTCAAAATTATTTCCTTTGCCGAAAAAGAAAGTTCTTGTTATATCGCTTTTATAACCTTCTCTCGATAAACCAAAATCCATAAGAATATTGTCGCCAAATTTTAATTTTCTATCGGACGGCATTCCATGAGGAAGAGAAGTTCTCTCGCCAAAAAGAAGTATAGTATCGAAAGCGGTTTTATCTCCGCCTTCTTTTCTCATTTGATATTCCAACTCCGCCGCTAATTCTCTTTCGGTAATATTTTCTTTTATAAACGCTAAAGTTTTTGTCATAGCTTTTTCCGCTCTATTTAAATTATCTCTTATAATTTTTATCTCTTCTTTTTCTTTGGCGATTCTTATATTGTCAATATTCGCTTTATTTACCGATATTTTAATCGAAGAGCTAACCATAGCTAAAACTATATTTTCGTAATCGGATAAATAGAGTCCGTTTCTTGCAATGGTAATTTCTTTAACTTTAATAGATTTCAATAAATCGACTAAAGCGCCTTCATAATTATTTGAAACCAAAACTACGGAAGTTTTATGAGTAATTTTAGTGGCTTGTTCAAAATATCTCGAATCTACAAGCAAATATTTTTTTGAATTATGAATTAAAAGCCAGCCAGCAGTTCCTTTAAATCCCGTCAAATAAAATATATTTTCGTTTTTAGTTATAAGAATGGTTTCTTTAGTTAAGTTTCGCAATCTTTTAATTCTATTGTCGTAATCAAATTTTTTATTTTCTTTACTTTCGGTTATTTTTAACATTTTTATTTTATATCCTTTTTTATTTTACAAAATTATTTTATGATAAATAAATATTATACTTAAAATAAAAATTTTTGTCAAAATAAAATAAATTATAAATAAATCATTTTAATTCTTTTTATTTAATATAATAGACAAAATATAAAATTTAATTCTATCTTTATGATTATTAATCGGGTCTAATCCTAAAATCTTTTTTATTTTCTTCATTCTGTAAACCATAGTATTTCTATGTATCTGTAAACTTTCGCATGCTTTATTTATATTCATATCGTTTTTACTCATAGCCGTAATTGTTTCTTTATAAAGCGGACTTCTTTTTATTATATTCAAAGCGTTTCCTAATATCATTTTTGAATTTGCTTCTTCGCTTAAAGTAAGAAATTCCAAAATATAATCTTCTATAAAATATACGGATTTATTTTTAAACTCTATATAATTAAGCAAAAAATCCGCATGTTCATAACTATAAGGTATATTATCTAAACTATTAACTATTACTCCGCATGCCGTTGAAAATTTTAAATTCATTTTACTGTCTATTTCTTTTTGAAGGCTTGTAAAGAAATTTTTTAATACGCTTTTTTTATCCGTTTTTTCTTTATTGTTAAAACTTTTTATAATAATAAATTGTCTGTTTCCCAAATAAGATACTATATCTTGTTTATAAAAATACTTTAAATATTTAGTTTTGTCTATTATATATTCTACCGTTTTGTATATATCCAGATTCTCGTTTTTCTCAAATTTTATTAAGCAAACGGCTCTATCTATATCAAATAAATAATTATTTTTTTCAGCCCAAATATTTATTGTGGAAGCGTAGTTATAATTTTCTTTCGATATAATTTTATGAATATAATTATTAAGAGTAGTTTGTTTAAATATTTTTTTATCTGCGTCTATTTCTCTTTCTATAAATATTTCTGTAAGCATTTTTACCATATCGGCTATTATATTTATTTTTTTTGGATTTCCCGTAACTCCGACAACTCCTATAACTTCATTATTAAATATTATTGGCATATTAATTCCAGGTTTACTGCTTTCGGTATCGTTATCTATAGTATCAAAATAATGCATGCTTTTTCTTTTTTCAATAACCTCCAAAGCTCCAGAATGTATTTTTCCTATTCTATATTTATCGCCGCTCGCTATAATCTCTCCGTATTCGTTCATAATGTTAATATTGATTTTATAATCAGTATCATTCATTATTTTTTTAATAATTTTTTTTGCTATTTGATTATCTAAAGAAATCATATATTTAAATCCTTAATTTTAATTTATAAAATGTATATAATCCTATAAATAATTATATTTAATAAAAACTATTTATAGGATTATTAAAAATTATACTAATTTATATAAAATACATATTAATGATTTTAAATATATTTTATAATTTTATCTTAACACTAAAGACACTAAAAACACATTTATTATGCCCGCTATTCCTATTATAAGCGTCATTAAAGTTTGAGTTTTATAACCGTCTTCGGCTTTCATCTCTCCAAAATTCGTAACGACCCAATAATAACTATCATTTGCATGCGAAACAGTCATAGCGCCAGCCGCAATAGACATAACGGTTAAAGAAGCTAATGCAGGCGTATCCAAACCTAAAGCCCCCATTAAAGGCGCTATTATTCCTGCAGTTGTAGTTAATGCTACAGTGGAAGAACCTTGCGCAGTTTTCAATATCGCCGATAAAATAAACGGAAAAAATATTCCTATAGTTTGAAATAGAGTCGCATTTTCCGTTATAAAATCAACCAAACTTGAAGAAGCTATAACTTTTCCCAAAACTCCGCCAGCAGCCGTTACAAAAAGTATAGGACCTACAATTTTTAAAGTATCGTTTGTTATATCGTAAAAACTTTCTATATTTTCAACGCTATTTTTTTGATTAAAATAAGTTATTGCTCCAAAAATAACGCCTACAGCTAATGCAATTATTGGAGTTCCTAAAAATTGTAATAAACTTATAAAACTTCCTTCTAATTTTGCCATAGTAACGGCGGAAGATAAACCCATTAAAAGAATAGGTATTATAATCGGAGCTATCGCTAAAAAACCGTTAGGCAATTTTCCGTAGCTTTTTACCAATTCCTCATAACTTTTAACGCTATCTTTATTTTCTATTTCGTCTATAGATTTAACTCTCTTACCAATATATTTTGCAAAGAAATATCCCGATATTAAAGGCAATATTGAACATAAAATTCCCATTCCTATAACCATTAAAAGATGGTCGCCTACTCCCAAAGTATTTGCAGCGGCAATTGGTCCTGGAGTAGGAGGTATAAATACATGCGAAGTATATAAACCTGCAGAAAGAGCGACAGACATAGCAACGCTTGAAGTCAAAGTTCTTTTTGCCAAAGCTTTTCTAATCGGATTTAAAATTACAAAACCAGAATCGCAAAATACGGGAATAGAAACTATCCAGCCCATAATAAGCATTGCAAGTTCGGGTTTCTTTTTGCCTACAACTTTTATAACCATGTCGGAAAGTTTTAAAGCGCCTCCCGTTTTTTCTAAAATAGTTCCGATTAATGCTCCTAATATAATTACTATTCCTATGCTTGTAAATGTTCCGCTAAATCCCGTTCCTATTATTGAAGGAATAGTTTTTATTGGAATTCCCGCTAAAAATGACAGAAGCAGAGAAACGCCCATAATAGACAAAAACGGATGAATTTTTAATTTCGATATAGCAAATATCATAATTATTATACAAATGATAAAAGCTATAATTAATGAAATTCCTTGCATATTTAACTCCTTAATATTTTAATTTAATTAATAGTATATCAAAAAAATTATTAAATTACATTATACAAACAATACAACTTT
>ERZ1673700.1454-NODE-1454-length-23259-cov-10.304646_pt1 | contig 23259 bp, 24 predicted proteins | sample MGYA00580230_ERZ1673700 | MGnify/ENA primary metagenome ERZ1673700 (study PRJEB41218, sample SAMN15661782) | gut metagenome | host: Homo sapiens | place: Canada: London | collected 2015-08-20/2019-03-30 | study: EMG produced TPA metagenomics assembly of...
AATTAAATTAAATTAAAATTTTAAGGAGAAACAAATGAATACTGAAGAATTAAACGAAAAACTTCAAAAATCTTTCGAGGAGTTGAAAAACAACTTGAAAAAACCGAGCATATTGCTTGCGGGAGGCACGGGCGTTGGGAAAAGTTCGTTAATCAATAAGATTTTCGGGCGAGATGTGGCAAAAGAAGGAATTGGAAAACCTGTCACTTCTTTCAATCGAAAAATTTGAAAGCGAAGATTTGGGCGTAATTCTATACGATAGCCCGGGCTATGAAATAGACAAAGTCAAACAATTTGATGACGAGGTTATCGATATTAAGAAAAAAGAAGCGGTTAATTTGGTTTGGTATTGTATTCAAGCCTCTGGAAGTAAAATAACCGATTTTGATATTGGGACGATTAAAAAATTTAGAGAAAATAATTTACCCGTAAGTATCATTTTTACAAAGCGAGATATGGTGAGTAAAGATACTATTAATATACTAAAAGAAGTAGTTAATAAAGAAATCGGCGAAATTGATATTTATGAAATGTCCTCTACTGTAGAAGACGAATTCTATACAAAAGAATTGCAAAGATTAATTTCGGATGCGATAAAGAAACTTCCAGATATTTTAAGAGACGCTTTTATTTCGGCTCAAAAAGTGAACTTAAAAGAAAAATGGAATAGAGCGCATAGCGTTATAGTTCAGCATATAGCTGGAGCGGGCATAGTAGCTTTTATTCCAATTCCCTTTTCAGACGCTCCGATATTGGTTGCAAATCAAATGGGAATGATAGCGAGAATATTATATATTTACGATTTGGGCGGATTGGAAAATATGCTTAAAGGCGGAGCTGGAGGAGGAATAATAGGACAATTAATATCGAATCTTGGAAAAACGCTTGCCGTAAATATATTGGCATTCATACCAGGTATTGGAACTTTAGTAAAAGGATTGATAAACGGAGGAGTTGCCACTTTATTAACTTCGGCTTTAGGAGAAGCGGTTAATATTTCTTGCTATAAAATATACGAGTCCGTTCTTAATGGAAACAAAGATATAGAAGAGCAAATGAAAATGTTTGGAGATATGGTTCAAAAATATGCAACCGATTATTTTAAAAGCGGAAAGAAACCTGAAGATTATAAAAACCCCGATTAATTAAATTTATGATATAATATTTTAGTCGTTGATAATGATAAATTATTGACGGCTAAATATTATTATTTAAGGAGATATTTATGTTTTACAATGAATTTGACAAAACGGATTATTTTTATAAATGTAATACTTGCGGAAAATTATTTATTTCGGATAATAACGGAATATTGGCAAGATTATTAAAAAAAGTGAAATGTCCTAATTGCGGAAGTAGAGATGTGAGATTAACTAATATAGATAAATTAATGAAGAAAGATTAATAATTTTATATTAGTAAAAAAGGAGGATTTAAAATGGAATTAGAATACTATAATAAATATGAAACCCTTTTAAAAGAATATCGAGAAGAATCATTGTGTCTTGACGATGATAAACTTTTAAAGGAAAATCTGTTTTTATTTGTATATGACTATCATATCGCTGGTATAGGTGGACGGCGACTTGTCCACAATCTCAAAGAATACTGCAGGCTCAATTTTCTACCAAGAATTATTAAACCCAAAGCGTTTAAGGTTGTAAAAGGGTATATAATTGGCTCTTTAATTGACGGTATTCGTTTTTACCGAAAAGTAAAAAAGATTGAAGGTTATATCGAAAAAAATATTAACAGTCCTTGTATATCCGATAAAGTGGTTGCGGAAATTTCTAAAGAAGAAATTAAAAAAATGAAAAATCGTTTTAAAATTCGATTATTATGATGATAAAAAATAAAAAAGGAGAGTTAAAATGAAAATAGCGATTATTGGCGATTTGCATGGTAAAAATTGCTGGAAAAAATTACTTAAAGATAAAATTGATTCTTTCGACAAAATTATTTTTATGGGAGATTATAGCGATGATAGTTGGATTACATTTACCGACAAAGAGATTGTTTCTAATTTGAAAGAAGTAATTGATTTTAAGAAAAAATATAATGAAAAAGTAGAGTTATTAATTGGAAATCATGATTTTCAATATATTGTCGGATATCCTACGGCTGGCAGATACAGAGAAACTTATGCAAAAGAAATGCATCAAATATTTAACGAAAACGAAAAATTATTTAAAATAATATTTATAAAAAATAATTGTATTTTCTCTCATGCGGGAATAACTAACGGTTGGATTGATTTTATAAAGAAAAAATATAATATAAAAAATATAACGATAAATAATTTAGAGGAAGAAGTTAATAAAGTTTATGCATCGGATAAAGAAGATTGCAATATTGTTTCGTTTAGAAGAGGCGGATTTAATAATTTTGCGGGGCTTTTGTGGGCGGATACTGAAGATTTAATTGAAGACGCTTGGATAAATTATAATCAAATTGTCGGACATAATAGAGTTAAACCTTATTCGGTAATAAAGAGAGAAAATTATAATATTTTTTTGTCGGACCATTTTGACACTAATCAAGATATTTTGCTTGAGATTGAGATATAGGAGTATTTATGTTTAATTATAATAGAAAATTCACTTGCAAAAAGTTATAATAAATGTTATATTTAATTAAATATATAAAAATTATTAAATTATACGGTGAAATAGGAAAATATTTAAATGCCTGAAGTGATAGATAAAAATATAAGTCAAGATATATTCGATTATTCGGCAATACTCGAAACTACGGTTAAGGATATAGAATCTTTTTTAATTGAAGTTGGAAGAGTATATGGTTTTATTGCAGAAAAATTTCCAATAATCGAACAAGAAATGAAAAAAGAAAATGAAAAGGCAAATTATTTATTATCATATTTTTTAGGCGAAGATAAAGACAAAAATAAAAAGAAATTTTCAGACGACTTAAAAGAAAATCAGGATGATTTTTTAAAATCTTTTGACAGAATGCAAAATCTTATAGATAACGATAATCAGCTATCGGAAACTCTTATTCAGGATGTCGATAGAATAAACGCCGTAGTAGAATCGATAGAGCAGATAAAAAAGTTAGCGGACCAAATAAAAGTATATTCTTTGAATGCGATTATTATTTCTTCAAAACATGGAGTAGAAGGAAGAGCTTTCGGAGAGATATCAAAAAATATAATAAATATGTCGGATATTTCAAACGAACAAGCGGATAATATGAATAAATTAGGACATGAATTATTTGACAGATTTGAAAATTTTAAAACCGAAATTCTTAAAGTTAATGAGCTTCAAAAACAGAATTTTATTATAATGAAAGAGCAATTATTTAAAGAACATAATAATATGGTTAATTCTTTCGCTACTTTTTCAAATATGATATCGAATATTCTTTCGAGAATCGATAATACTTACGATTATATTTTTGAAATAATGATGGTTTTGCCAAGAGAGGATATTGTAAGACAGCAAACCGAACATATAATAGAATCGATAAAGTCTATAGTTCATGAAAATAAAAAATTTATTGAATATTACGGTTCTATGGTAGAAGATATGGATTTTAAAGAATTGGAAGAAGATAGCAATAAATCTATAGAGCATAAATTATTAGATTTATTGACTTTTGACGATGTCGTATTAAATTTGATTATAGAAAATTTTAAATCCATTTATGAAGAGATAAGCGATACGAATTCTTTTATATATAAGAGTTTGAAAGAATTTGAAAATTTGCTTTCGGATATCGCTTTCGATAGAAATATTATAGTCGAATATATGATAGGCACGGAATCGGGAAAATCGGAATTTCCTTTTACGGTTTCGGATTTGATATTTGAAGAATATGTTAATTTTATTAAACTTTATTTAGAAAATTTTAAATTATCTTTAACAAATAAATATAGAATTTCCGATAATAATGTAGCGATAGTCGATTCTATAGAAGAATTAGAAAATATGTTTTTAGAGACGAAAAATATAGCGAAGGCTTTTAACTCTATTAATTTTTTATCGAAAATAGAGCTTGAAAAAAACGCCGATATGTTTACAAACTCTCAAAATTTTTCTATGGAAAGTATAGAAAGCATAGCTTCTGATATAACGGAAACGGTTGATAAATGTTTAGAACAATTTAGAGATATTAAAGCGGAAATAATAAAATCTATAAATAAGTTTAAGTTAAATATTAATCAGCAGTCAAACGAGAATTTTTTTATAGAATCTATGACGGAAAATGTTAATAATAGGTTGCAAGAATCAAAATATATAATAGATAATAATGTTAAAAGATTAGAAAGTCATGCAAAAGAATTATTTGTGCTTATAGATAAAACTTTAATAGATTTGAGTTCTTTAAGCGTTTTACTTACAAAAATAAACGAAATTACGGATATTTTTGATAAAATGAGAGGAATTATAAAAGAAAAGAAAGATAAATATTACGATTCTTTGGGCATTAAGGAGTGGAAAATAGAAAGCAATAAATATTGGGATATAATAAATTCTTATACTATAAAGAAAGAGAGAATGATTGCCAATAGCGTTTTAACTGGAGAAAATGCGCCAAATGTCGATATAAATATAGAGGAAGGAGCCGACAGCGGCGATTTTACTTTATTTTAATATAGATTTATAATATATTATAATTTATTCGGAGGTATTAAAAATGTCCGTTATGGAAATAGACGATAATCTTAATGTGAGAACTATGGGAAAATATTTTAAGAATGTATTTAAAGCCGCTAATTATAACGAAGATATTACCGTGAAATTTCCCGAAGGAGCGCATGTGGATTTGGCTGGACTTCAAATACTCTATGCCGTGAAAAAAGAACTTGATAAAAATCAAAAAAAACTTATAGTTGAAGGATTAGATAATTTATTTATAGAATATTTAAATAATTAAAATTTTAATATAAATGAAAATAAGAGGTTAAATATATGGCTAAAACAATACTAATAGTGGACGATTCAAATACTGCTCGCGCATCCGTTGAATATACCTTAAAAAAAGGCAGTTATGAAGTTTTGTCTGCAGACGATGGCACTACGGGTTTGGAGGTTTTAGGCAAATCTCCTACTATCGATATGATAATAACCGACCTTAATATGCCTAAAATGGACGGAATAGAATTTATAAAAAATGTTAGGAAATTCGACCAATACAAATATACTCCTATTCTTATGCTTACGACAGAATCGCAAGATGAAAAGAAAATGGAAGGCAAGGCGGCGGGAGCGAGCGGTTGGCTTGTAAAACCGTTTAATCCTACTCAGCTTTTAGATGTAGTTAAACGATTCTTAAATTGAGTATTTTAAGAAATATAAAAGAGGAATATAATATATGTTTGATAGCGATGAGTTTATTTCGATATTTTTAAGCGAAGCTAATGAAATAGTCGAAGGTCTTGAAAACGATTTAGTTTTATTGGAAGACAATAAGAGCGATGAAGATTTATTAAATAAAATATTCAGAAGCGCCCATACTTTAAAATCTTCAGCTGGAACGGTTGGATTTACTACTATGAGCGAATTAAATCATGTGGCGGAAAATTTACTTGAGAAAGTTAGAAGCGGTAAATTGGATGTAACTCCCACAATGATAACCGTTTTATTGGAATTTTTAGACACCGTTAAAATAATGCTTCAAAATATTATAGACGGAAAAGGCGAGGCTGACGGAGTTAATAATATAGAATCTCTAAAGGCAAAAATTAAAGCGATAGCGGACGGAAACGAAATAGACGCATCCGTTCAAGCGCCAACGACTTCAAGCGCCGCTCCTACTGTAAAAAAAGAAACTCCAACTTCAACGCAAGCGCAAGCTATAGAAGAGCCTGAAAAAAAAGAAGAAAGCTCAAGCGGTTCTAATGTATTTCATATAAGTATGAGTTTTAAAGCCACAATATTTGACAACGGTATCGACCCTCTTATGTTTTTAAACGACCTTAGAGATATAGGAACTATAAGCAATTTGAAAATTGATAGCTCAAATGTGCCTACAATTTCCGCTTTGGAAGACCCTTATACATGTTATACTCAATTTTCATTAGATATTTCTACAAATTCTACTTTAGAGCAGGTTCAAAATATATTTTTATTCGTAATAGACGATAACGATATTAATATTTCGGATGCAAAAGTTTCGGTTCATAAAGAAGATAAAATTGAAACTCAAACGGAAACTCAAGTTGCAGAAGAAACAAAAGAAGAAAAAACTATTGAAGAGACTAAAAGCCAAGAAGAAACTAAAGAAGAGATTAAAACAGAGCAAGCAAAACCTCAAACTTCAGCTGCAAAAAGTCAAGCGTCTTCTTCTGTAAAAGTGCAAGCGCCTTCTACAGTTAGAGTTGATACAAGAAAGTTAGACAGTTTGATGAATTTAATCGGCGAGCTTGTTATAGCGCAATCGAGAATAATGCAACTTACTCAAAGCTTGGATATAGATAACGGATTAAAAGAAGCGGTAAGTTCAATGGATAGAACTTCAAGGCAGATACAAGAAGAAGTTATGAATATTCGTATGATGCCTGTCGGACCGATTTTTAATCAATTCCATAGATATGTTAGAGATTTGAATTTAGAATTAAATAAAGAAGTAAAACTCGTTCTTAAAGGAGAGACTACCGAAATAGATAAAAATATGTTAGAGCAGTTATCCGACCCTTTGAAACATATTATAAGAAATTCTATGGACCATGGAATAGAAAGGACAAAAGAAGAGAGAATTGCAAGAGGAAAACCAGAATTTGGAACTATAACTATGTCGGCAGCTCATCAAGAAGGACATGTCGTAATTGAAGTTTCAGACGATGGAAACGGATTAAATAAAGAAAGAATTTATAATAAGGCAATAGAAAAAGGCTTATTATCTAAAGACGGAAAATATTCGGATGCGGAAATCTACAGAACGATATTTAGCCCTGGACTTTCAACCGCCGAAAAAATTACAGATATATCTGGTAGAGGAGTCGGCATGGATGTCGTTAGAGCGAATGTTGAAAAAATGAAAGGAAAAATAGAGATAAAATCGGAAGAAGGAAAAGGAAGCACATTTATAATAAAATTGCCTTTAACTTTGGCTATTATAGAAGGAATTACTTTCGCTTTGGGCGAGCAGATATATATAATGCCTTTAATATCTATTATAGAACAAATGAAAGTGAAAAACGAGCAGATAAAACCTTTTGAAGGAAGAGGCGAGATGATAAAAATCAGAGACGAATATTTGCCTCTTATAAGACTTCACAAAGTTTTTGAAATCGACACTCATATTGAAGATATAGATAACGGCATAGTAGTAGTTGTCGAAGCTGGGTATAGAAGATGCGCTATTTTTGTAGATGAATTATTAGACCAACAACAAGTGGTTATTAAATCATTGGATTCTGCATTTAGTAAGCATTCTGGAATTTCTGGAGGAACTATACTTGGAGACGGAAGAATAGCTCTTATTATAGATATTCAGGGATTGGTTAATATATCCTTGCAAGGCAAGATTAATAACGGTTGAGAAATAAAGGAGAATTAAATTATGTTAGATAATCAAAAAATTAATTCGGCTAATATACCGCAAGTTGGAAGTTTAGAAAATAAAGAAAATATTTCTACCGAACCTAGCCAACAGTTTTTGGTATTTAAAATAGATAACGAAGAATATGCTTTAGATGTTTTGAGTATTGAAAGTATAGTAAGCGTTACAAATATTACTCCCGTTCCTGGAAGCCCTAAATATATGAGAGGACTTATTAATTTAAGAGGAAATATTTTGCATGTAGTCGATATAAGAATAAGATTCGGACTTGAAAGAAGAGACGACCATTCTATTGAAGACGATGTTATTATAGTAATATCTAACTCAAATAGAAGATTTGGAATATTGGCGGATATAGTAAGCGATGTTATAACCGTGTTTGAAAGTCAAATAACGGAAACTCCTATTGACAATATGAGAGGACTTCAAATATCAAATGTTATAAGGCTTGAAAATAAAATTATTATGGTTTTGCCTATAGACGATATAGTAAAATCAAACGAAGAAATTAATAAAATGATACAATAGGTTTTGATTTATGGAAGATTTAAATTCTCGTATGCCATCCTTGACAGACGCCGAGTTTAATGATTTGGTTAAAATTATATACGATAAAACTCGTATTCAAATGTCGGAGCATAAAAGAGCTTTAGTTAACTCAAGAATAATCAAAAGATTAAGAGCTTTAAATATGTCTTCTTTTAAGGAATATATAGATTTTTTAAAAAATGTATCCGATGAAGAAGAGATTACAAATTTTATAAACGCCGTTACCACAAACAAAACCGATTTTTTTAGAGAAAATAAACATTTTGAATATATGAAAAGCAATTTTTTACCGTCTTGGGAAAAATCATATCAAGAAGGCAGAGTTAAAAATTTAAGAATATGGTCGGCAGCTTGTTCTACGGGAGAAGAACCTTATACTATAGCTATGACTTTGCATGAATATTTTGGCGAAAGATATAGCAAATACGATATTAAAATTTTGGCAAGCGATATTGATACAAATGTTCTCTCTCATGCAATGCGAGGAGTTTATAAAGAAGAATCCGTAGACCCGATAGCGAATAGCATATTGAAAAAATATTTTCTTAAAGGTACGGGAGAAAAAGCGGGATTTTATAAAGTAAAAGAAATATTGCAAAAGGATTTATTTTTTAGGCAATTAAATTTTAAAGAATCCGATTTTGATATTCATACTATGTTTGACTTGATTTTTTGTAGAAATGTTATAATTTATTTTGATAAAGATTTTCAAAAAGAATTATTTAATAAATTTTATAGATATATGAAAGAGGATAGTTTGGTATTTATAGGGCATTCTGAAACTTTATTTGGAATATCGGATAAATTTAAATATGTTTCAAGTAATATATATAAAAAGATTTAATATATAGAGGGATTTAGTTTTATGGTAGATTTTCCATCCGCCGCAGATAGTAATTTTAAGAGAATTACGATATACATAGGAGGCTATTACGCTTCTAAAGAGCCAGCCGTTATAAAGACTGTTTTGGGAAGTTGTATTTCGGTATGCCTTTTTGAAAATAAATTAAAATTCGGAGGAATGAATCATTTTATGCTTCCAGAAATGAGAGAATGGGAAAATCCAGAAGACGATTATAATCATACGAGATACGGATTATTTGCTATGGAAGTTTTGATTAACGAAATAATAAAATTAGGCGGGAAAAAAGAAAATCTTACGGCAAAAATATTTGGAGGCGGACATGTTCTTACGGGTATGACTAGCAATTTGCTTCAAATTCCCGATAAGAATATAAGATTTGCAAAAAATTTTTTATCCGAAGAGAAAATTCCGATTATAAGCGAAGATATAGGAGGCTCATGGCCCAGAAAAGTATTTTTTTTCAATACGGAAAATAGAGTTTTAATGAAAAAAATGGAAAGTCAAACTAAAGAGTTCTCCGTTGAGCAAGAAATTAAATATTCTAAAAGCTTACAAAACAAAATTGAAGAGAAATCTGATATTACATTGTTTTAATAAAATTTTTAAAGGATTATTATATGGCTACTAAAATTAAAGTAATGTCTGTCGATGACAGCGCCTTGATTAGGCAACTTCTTACTAAAATCGTAAGTTCCGACCCTTCTTTAGAAATGGTTGGGACGGCGGCTAATCCTATACTTGCCGAAAGTAAAATTAAAACCTTAAAACCCGATATTCTAACTTTGGATATCGAAATGCCCGAAATGGACGGAATAACTTATTTAAAAAAGCTTATGCTGAATAACCCTATTCCAGTAATTATGTTTAGCTCTTTGCTTGAAAAACATAGAGAGCTTGCTTTGGACGCTTTAAATATAGGCGCTTTCGATTATGTTATAAAACCTTCGGCTAATGTTAGAGACGGAGTTGAAGAGCTTGCCACCGATTTGGTTGAAAAGATAAAAAACGCTTATGCAAACAGAGACAAATTCTACAAAAAGCATGGCATATCTATACCTGGCGATATTAAAGAAAGCGTTATTCATGCTTCTTCTATTAATTTGGAAGCTCCGCAAACTTCGGGATTTAAAGTATATCAAAAAAATACGGCGGATATTATACTTCCTTTAACTCCTTCGAGAGAAGTTCCATTAGATAAAATAATTTTAATAGGTTCTTCTACGGGCGGAACTGAAGCGTTAGTTGAATGCTTAAAAGATGTCACACCATCCGCTCCTCCTATAGTTATAACTCAACATATGCCCGAACATTTTACAACTTCTTTTGCAAAAAGATTGAATAATGTTTTGAAAATAGAAGTTTTTGAATCCGAAGACGGAATGAGCGTTGGAAGAGGACAGGCTATTTTATCTCGAGGCGCAAAACATACTATGATAAAAGTAAGAAACGGAAAATATTATGTTGAAGTTAGAGACGGAGACCCTGTCACAAGACATAGACCTTCAGTCGATGTTTTATTTAGAAGCGGCGCAGTTTACGCAAAACATAAAGCTATAGGAATTATTCTCACGGGTATGGGAGACGATGGTGCAAACGGCATGAAAGAAATGCATGACGCGGGCGCTTATAATATAGCTCAAAATGAAGAGACTTGCACCGTATTTGGAATGCCGAGAGAGGCTATTGCAAGAGGCGGAGTTGATGAAATTTTGCCTTTAGATAAAATATTAGCGGCGGCTCTTAAAAAAGCTTAAAATTGTAAAATAGTATAATAGTATAAATTATTTTATAAGATTATAAAAAATAACGATTTAAAAATTATTGTTTTATTATAGAAAAAATTAATTTAAATTATAAAAAATAAATATTTAAAATAAAGAAGAGGAGACTTAATAATAAAGCCTCCTCTTTTAAATGAAAATGAATAAAAATTATTTAATCTTTCTTTAATTCTAAAGTTTTATCGCCATATTTATAAGTAGCGGCGCTATAATCGTCATTGAAAGTAATCGTTCTCTCAATTTTATTTCCTTGAGTATTAAATACGGTAATAGTTTTTCCTTTCAATACCGCTCTTTTAGTTACCGCCTCATGAATAGATAGATTTTGAATCTGAATTCCTCCCCAATGAAGTGTCTCAACTGTGTCATTGCCATGTTTAAATTTATTAAGTTGTATCTTGTCTGAACCTAAAGAATAAGAAACTACTCCCAAATTATCGATAAAGTCTTTACTAACTGAAGCAGAATATACGGTAGTATCGGTATCGCTTCTACTATATTTTCTGTAAACGAAATTTCCTTCCTTAAACTTTACAATATTTTTATTATTGAAATTATCCACTATAACCAAGTCGCCATTTTGCATGAAAACTTTAGTTGCGGATACTTGTTCTTTGAAGTATATATTTCCGCTTTCGTCTATAGATAAGAATTTATCGCCATTTAATTCTTTAAATGTTCCTTTGGAATTTGCTAAAGTGCTAATAGTTGTAACCTTATTCATAGAAGTGTCAACGGTGTCTTCTTTTACCAAAATGTAAGAAGAGAATGAACTATATCCATTATCGGCAAAGTTCAAAACTTCTATTGTGCCAGATTTTCCAAAGTTGCTTATTTGCATCTTTACTCCGTTAGGTTCAACGGTTATTCCTTCAAAAGGCATTTCAGAGAAATCCCAAGCACCATTTTTGTAAAGTTTTCCGTCTTTGGCTTTATAAGTTACCTTTCCGCTTGAATAATATACGCCTTGATATTTATTCAAAAACTCTTTAATTGAATTTGTGTCAGATTTTCCATTTTCAATTAAATCTCCGTTTCCGTAGTTATTTAAGTGTCCGCCTCCAGTTTCTTCGCCTCCAACATTTCCTTGTGTTGGGTCTACGGTTTTATTTTTACATCCAACGGCAAGTATAAATGATAAAAATATTATTAAAATTTTCTTAGTCATAATATCCTCCTTACTTTATTGTATTTTAGTTAAGTTGGCTTGTTTTCCGTCACTATAAGTATAAGTGGCAGAACCGTCAGCATTAAATGTTATAGTATTTCTGTCAATGCCCTTAAAGGTTAGTTTATTACCTTCAAGTATAACTTGGGTAGTATAAGTTCCCCAAGTATCTTCAGAAGCATTGCCTTTTGACCATCTTGTTATACATCCATCATCATAAATCGTTATTTGTTTTACTTCTTTGGTGGCTGTAGTAGTGCTATTATTACTATAAGTTCCAGCGTATTTCTCTAAATAATCATATTTCTTATAATATTTAGGCTGTCCGCCATCCTCTTGAGAATAAGAATAATAGCCAAAACCGTCAAAAGTGATTATTTCTAAACCGTATCTTTCTGTCTGATACTGCAATTTGTTTAGAGATTTGCTTACTTCTATGTTTCCCTTAATCTCTGTCCATTTTTCCTGTGTATCGCTTACTTTTTCTACAGTATAGATTTTACCATCTTTAATCTTGCAGCCTCCATAACCAGCTTCTGTAGAATATACTCCTTGATAGTCGGCATTCTTCAAAAATTCTGCTATGCCATTTGCAGAACTGTCTCCTTCTCCCGCAGGTATTTGAGTCGTATAAGCTTGCGTATGCGTATCGGTATTATTAGTAACTTTATTAGCGCAGCCTACGGCAAATAGCGTGAGAGCCAAAAATAGAATTGTGAGCTTTTTCATCATTGCTCCTCCTTTTAATATTTGTTCTATACTTAAGATAAGAAAAAAAAAAAAATAGTCAAGAACTTTTTTTATAAAAATAAAATATTTTTTCTAAAAAAACGGTTTTGCATTCAATTATATGCCTTTATATTCCGATTAATATATAAATAAAACATAATTGTTAGAAATTTATAAATATGAAATTTAAAATATATTTTTTGTTTGTTTTAATTTTTTTATCTTCTTGCGTTAATGATATATCAATAGGCATTCCGCATACTTATAACGGACATTATAGAAGTAGGAATTATATATTAAATAATGATAATTTTTTATTTATAAGAGTTTTTGAAGGCGGTTTAACAATATATTTTGCCGATGAAAATGAAGTAAATATTCAAGGACTCGGTTATACAAGCATAAGCGGGTTCAATGTGACGGGATATTCCGAAAATATGTATGCTTTTGAAACGGCAAATATGTCTGGGATTGTGACTTTTAATGGCGATAAATACTCTACTATTACATTTTCAAAATTTACGAGCGCTCCTTTTTCGATAAGTAAAGCCGTTTTGGATAAAATAAATTCTTTTTAATTTTTTTTTAATCAATACTTTACAATTTTCATTATTCATAGTATATTAAGTTAATTAATTTTATAATTTTAATTTATTTAATAAAAAAGGAGATATTATTTAATGTCTAATATAAATAAAAAATATGCGATTCTTTCGTCAATAATTGTAATTCTTGCGGTTATTTTAGTATTAACTATATTATTAAAAAATAGAGGTTATTCGCTTCCGACTTTAAAAGCGATTAATTCCAATATAAGCGAAATAAAAATTAATAGAGGAACAAACGAAACTTTATCTATAAAATTAAACGAAGGAAAATGGATTTTAAACGAAGAATATATTGCCGATTCGGATATTATCGAAAGTATGACTAACGCTCTTAATTTGATTAAGCCCGTTGAGATAATTTCAAGAGGCGAAGACGATAAAGAAAAATACAAACTTTTAGACGAAGAATTATTAACCGTTATAGCTATAGACAATTCTTTAAAAGAATTAAGAAATATAAAATTCGGAATGAAAGCCACGCTTGGAAATAATGTTTATGCTCAAATTGATAAAGATAAAAATATATATTTGCTTGGAAATTTATCTTCAAATCCTAAAGATATATTCGATAAAAGCGAAGACGATATTATAAATAAAACTATTTCGTCTATAAGAAACGACAAAATAAATAAAATTACCGTTTCGTATAATAATAAAGATTATACTTTAGAAAAATCGGAATCTACAAATTGGTTAAAAGTTTGGAATAATTCAACCGTAAAAGTTGACGATTTATACAGCCCAATATATACGATAGCAAATTTTAAAGCGGACGGATTGATAAGAGAAAATTTAGATAAAAATTTAGCTTTATATAAAATTGAAATATTTGCAGACAATGATTTTGTTTTATACGAAATTTTAAATAAAAATAATAATTATGAAGTTTCGCTTTCAAACGACAATAACAGATATTATATAAACGATGCGACATTTAGCAATTTAAAAGAAGCGATAGATAATATTATAAAATAAAAATTTAATTCATATCGATTCTATCTAAAATACTTCTTGCCAAAGAACGAGAATCCGCGTTTTCTATATCGCTTGCCAAAGAAATTCCATAAGTTATTCTTGTTATCTTTCCGTTAAAATTATTATTTCTTAAAGTTTTGTATATAAAAGACGCCGTAGTATCCGCTTCCAAAGACGCGCTGAAAGCTATTATTATTTCGTCTATATTATCGTTTATTCTTCCAACAAGCTCTTTTATTCTTATATCGCTTATTCCTATTCCTTTAATCGGCTCTATCAAACCGCCTAAAACATGATAGATTCCGTTATATTCTTCTGTTTTTTCAATAGCCAATATATCGGGATAGGATTCCACTATGCATATTTTTTTTTTATCTCTTTTTTCGCTTAAACATATAGGACAAATATTATTTTCGCTTAAAGAATAACATTCTTCGCATAATTTAATATTTTCATGCAAAGTCGATAACGATTTTGAAAATTCTTCCAAATATTCTTTATCGCTTTCAAATAAATATAAAGCGAGTCTCATCGCGGTTCTTCCGCCGATTCCAGGAAGCCTAGATATTATTTGAGTAAGTTTTTCTAAAGAAGGAATTATATTCAAAATTAATCTCTTTTATCTTCTTCGTCTTTCTCCAACTCGTCCATCATACTATTAACCTTCGACATAATCTCTGGACTTATAGAATCTAAAGAAAAACTTAAAATTGGCTTTCCGTTTTCAAATCTAACCGAAGACATTTTTGCAAGGTCGCCGAAAACTTTATTTAAATCTTGAGCGTCAAATTTAATTTTATCGTTAGAGCTATGATTTAATTCTTTTATTTTAGAAATAGCTTCGTTTACGCTTGAAGTTAACATCTCTTCCAAAAGTTCTTTCTGTTCTTTAGTTAAAAGGCTTTCGTCTATAGTTAAATCCGTAATATTATAAGATTTATCTATTGTTAAAGATATAAGATTTCCTGGCGAACTATGTTTAATTGTGTTATCGCTCATTTAATACTCCTGATATTAATAATAAAATAATATATATCTTTTCTAGTTATTTATCAATATTAACATTTTAGTATTAAATATTAAAAAATAAACAACTATTATTTAATATTTTAAAATATTTAATACAAATTAACTATTCGTATTAATATAAACAGTCCAAGTATTGTCAGGTAATTGGTAATAAGTATTATTTATAAGCCTTTGTATATTTCTTCTATATAAAGCCGATTCAACTTCTTTTATATTTGCCATAGTTAATTTTGGGTCCGATAAAATTAAATATTCCGCTATCGTTCTTCTGTCGGTATTTTCTTTTTCCATTATCTCTTTTATATATTTTATTCTCTCTTCTCCATATTGAGTTTTTGGATTTGATATTTCAAATGCAATATACGAAAGATAGCCTTTATTATTTTCGCCTATATAAGAATTGGTTTTATATAAATTAATTTCATCTTGATTAAACATACTTCTAATTAAAGCCTCTTTATAGTCGATGGCAATCTCCTCTGAAATATTTGTGCTTACCATAATAAGACTTAAATCTTTTTCGCTCGATAAAGTTGATATTTGATAGGCGCTTTCGTCTATTTGTCTATATCTTCCCAAAACTTGCGCCTCGATTAAAGTTTTTCCTCCCAAAACTCTCATCTCTGGCTCTCTAACAAGTATTAATTTTGAGCAACTTAAAATAAATATAAAAACTATTATAATTAAACTATATAATTTCATTTTTTAATCTCCTACAAATTTTTAATTATTTCCTTCTAAATAAGATATTACATCCGAAAAAGGCATTGGCTCTAAACCGAATTTATCTCCTTCAAAAGCTATAAGTTGTTGTTTATGTTGACTCGCTTTATCCAAATTTTGGTCTCTAAAATAAAAAGTAGTAAATACTTTATTTGCCGAAATGCTAACTTCAACCGCGTTTGCATCATAACCAAATTGAACTATATTCTCAACCGTAGATATTCCAGGGTTAATCGGTCTTATAAGTTCTATTAAAAATTTTGAAAATTCCGTTGACATTTTGCTTATTCCTACAAAGAAAGTCGCGGGTTTTATAGCGCTTAAAGGATTAATTCCAATTCCCGAAATATCGCCCGTAAGATTAACCAATAATTTATCATCGTCTATTTTGCTTCTGTTTTCGGGCGAAAGCAAATACTTAAAATTAATATCGCTTGCCAACATACGCATATCGTATTTTATACTGCTTGCGTTAAAACTTCCCAAATCTAAATTAAGCCAAGGCAAATGAATCGCTCCTCTTCTTGGCGCGGTTTCATTAGATATTGACGCTAAAAATAAATTGTCGTCAAATTTTTCGCCTCCAATATATAAAGAAGATTTTAAATCCTGTATTGTAAATCCATGTCCTTGCACTTTAACCGCCGAAGAAAAATCGGTTATTCTTATGCTATCGTCTATAAAAGGAGCAATTTTCAAATAAACTCGTAGCTGCTCAAAAAATAGATTCGGAACTTGACTAACTAAAGGAGTATATCTCGCCGCTGTCGATATTGCTTGATTTGTAGTCGGCGTTAAATCAAAATGATAATCTATATTTGATTTTAAGCCTTTCAATACTATAGACATTTTATCTGAAGAATCCATATTAACAAAAAAATTATCCGTTATAAAATCTCCGTTTGCTATATTGTTTTTCAAATTTCCAATTAAACTTAATAATCCTCCAATTTCGACTCCAAAAGGAAGATATAAATTTTCTGTGTTTAATCCTATTTCATAATTTAAATTTGCATTTTTTATTATTGGCGTAAAATATCCATCAACGCTAACTTTTAAATTATTAGTAGGACTTTCCAAATTAAATTTTCTTATATTGGCATGCAAATTTTCTCCAAAATTAACATCCGCATCGGCTTGCAAAAAAATATCTTGAAGTTTATATTTTTCTTCGGTCGCGTAAAAAGTGCTATAATTTGTAAAACTTGCAAAAGTATTTTCTAAAGATAAATTATAACCTAAAGCGCTCGTTATACGAACATCGTCATCAAAAGGCAAATTTTCAAGCAATTCTGCAAATTTTGGCGAAAGCCATCTTTTCATTGAATAAGGCGCTATTCTTAAAGTATGAATATTAACGAAACCTTTTTTTAATCCCATTCCTTCCAAATCAAGATGCGATTTAAAATTCAAAAAATTATCCAAATCTAAATTAAGCTCCGAAACTTTAATTTTTTGAGAGAGCAAATTGGCGTTTGCTAAAAGTTTTAATTTTGCTTTTGCCGTAGAAGAAACTTCTCCCGATAAATTATAAGAAAAATTATTTACTATCGCGTTAAGGTTTGCGTCAATATCGTTTATCAAATCTCCGAAAATATTTAAATCGGCATTCAAAGAACCTCTTGCAAGTCCTCCGCTTAAATTAGCCAAAGGAAGAGTTTTAAGATTAATATTTAAATCGGTTGGTTCGTCAAATTTTACCTCTCCATTCATAATTATATCGGACGAATTCATATATTTTGTAGAAATATTATCTACATAAATAATAGTATCCGATTTTTTATCGGGATTATTTATAGCGGGAGCGATTTCCAAAAGTCCGTTTAACGAAGAGATAACTCTAAAAGTTAAATCGGTATTATTTATCATATATCTATTTAATGCAAAAACTCTATAAATCGTTGTATTATGATTTATTTTTATATCGTCTCTTGAATTTTTATTTTTATTATAATTATAATTTATTTTTGTAAGAGAGTTTAAATTATTTATCGCTATTAAATTAGACATTGATAAATTTATTTTTTCTAAAGATATATTAACATTATTATCAATATTATTTATAGTTCCCGCAGTTTTATCGGCATTAGCATTAATTAAACCGCTCATATTCAAACCTAAAGAAGGCAAAAATATTGAAGTTAAACTATTTACTTTTTTCAAATCTATTTTTGCATATAATGTATCCAAATTAATTCCAATATTATCTGAAAATATTTCCGTTGCGGATGCTATGATTTTTAATATTTCGTCATTTAAAAGTTCCGAAGAAATATTATCTATATAAACGGTTTGATTTGTTATATTATATTTTGCAAGCAAATTGAAAGACGTTTGCATATCTTCTTTTTTAATTCCGTTATATTTAAAATTTGGCTTTTCTATTTCAAAATCAAATTTTAATTCAATTTCGTCTTTATTATTTTTATTATCAATATTTAAATTAAATAGCGGATTATCTTTAAATAAAGTTTTGCTGTCGTTATAAGTCAAACTATCGCTTATAAAACTTTTTATATCAATATCTTTCAATATTTCGGGAGCGTAAACGCTAATCGCTTTTGATAATTCAAATCTTTTTGTATGAACATCCAAATGCAAATTAAAATTGCTTAAACTTGCGATAAGTCCGTTATTCGGTTGATTTGTTATATAAGAAAAACTATCCGCTTTAAACGACAAATTATTTATTCTTATATTTTCAATATTTGCTTTTAATTTAAGAAAATCCAATTTATGAAAATCGAAAGGCTCTTTATTGGTTTCTTTAATTTTTTCAGAAGGAGGCAAATCTGGCAAATTCCAATTTCCGCTTTCGTCCGTAAACATATTGATATATAAATTGCCTATTGAAAATTCTTTTATATTTAATTTTAATAAAAATAAAGAAAATAATGAAAATCTTAATCTCAAATTATCTATCGAAATATTTTCAGCTTCGTTAAATTTTGTAGAATTATAAAGCATAATATCGCTAGCTTGAATATTTGGAAATAAAATAGAATATTTAAAATCTCCAATTTCCAATTTTCTATTCATTGAAGAATAAACAATATTTTCTATTAAATTTTTTACTCTTTCGTTATTAAAATATATTCTCGCTCCGATTATTCCGATTATCAAAACGATTAAAATAATTAAAGGAATATATCTTTTCTTGAATTTTCTTTTAGCGTTATTATTTTTAATTTCATTATTATTAATATTTTCGCCCAAAGGATTTTCGGCATTTGTTTCATTTTCTTTTTTTTTCTTTAAATTTTTAAATAAATCTTTTATCTTCATAATTTATAATTATATATTATATTCTTTATAAATAAATTGATATAGTAATTTTTTAATATTCGTTATAATAATCATAATTATCGCTTTCATCTTCATAATAATAGTAATAATAATCAGAATTATAATCTTCTTCAATCTTGTTATTCGTATCGTTAAAATTATTTTCTAAATTTTCTTCAAATTCTTTTTGGCTTTCTTCATTATAGTAATAATAATTATATTCGTCTATATTTTCCGTTTCGTCCTTATAATCGTAATATCCGTAATTATAATCCATACTCATTTCATTTGAAACGCTTAAATTAAATTCATAATTTCTCGCTTTTGAGATTCCTTTTTGCCAAGCTTCTTTGGTTAAATCTCTTTCAAAAATTAAATAATATTTTCCTTGAGGCAAACTAAATATATTCTCATCGTCCGTTTGTGGCATCGTTTTTATTTTTCCGTAAATATTATTTGAAACGGATATATTAACCGCTTGAGAATCGATTAAAAAATATTTTAATTTTATGCTCGATTGAATCGGAATATTAAAAGAAAAATAATCTCTATCAAAAGAATAATCTATAGCGCCTTTATAAGTTTTGTTAAATTCTATATTTTGAGCTTTTTCGGGTTTATTGTTAGGCTCGTTTTCCGTATATTTATCATAAGGTTTCGCTATTATATTTAATCGATATGGAATATTTAAAACAGTATTATTTGCCGATAAAACAAAATAATATGAAGAGTAGGGATATAATATTAATTTATCAATCGTCTCTCCATCTCCCGTATTATTTATATCTTTAATCGTTATCCAATTTCCTTTATAATCGTATAATCTTAAACTTGCGTCAATCGAAGGCACGCCCGAAAGTTCTATTGAAATTGAATAAATATTAAAAGAACCGTTTGTAATTTTATAAGCGTCTATTTCCATATTTTTTAAATCGCCCGAAGTTAAAGCGGGATTATAAGTTTGACTATAATATCCTTCTATCGTGTATAATCTATTATAGCTGTTGACTTCAATAATTTGAGCGTTGCCTATTTTATCGTTTGGCTCTTTTTCATCAGTTTCTTTATATTCTCTTTTTTGAAGTATTAAACTATATTCCGTTTTTTCTCTTGATTCTATTGTTATATAATATTTTGGAAACGTTGAAGAAAGCATATCGTTATGTTCAAAATACATTCCTTTCATAATTTGAATATCTTTATTTAATTTTATCATTTCGTTTGTATTTGAAGCGTTTACTATATAATCAGGTTCGCTTATAACTTTTATAATATTTTTTTCGTTGTCGTATAAAGTCATAGCGATATGAGATTTTGTAGAATTTGAAATATAAAAATCTATAATTTGAGTTTTTTCAATAACAAAATAATAATAATCTTTTTTTCCCGCTTCAATCTCTCCGTTTATTCCGTCTTTTGAAATATATTGAGCCGTTTCAAAACTATAATTTTTTTCATTTTTATTTTCTAATTGATATTTAACTTTATTGCATGAAACAAATAATATAAAGGTTAATGAGATTATTAATTTTTTATTCATTTTTATTATTATATATTATAAAAATATATATGCAATAAAAAATATTTTATATTTTGCTTTATTATTAAATTTATTTATATTACATATTGATAAAATTATAAACTTTAATAAATTACTATAAAATTTTAATTAATATGTAATTATAGAAAGTAAGTTAACTACGATTTTATAAATTTGTAGTTATAATAAAAAAATATATAAAATATACTAATAAGCTATGAATAATGATTAAAATTATTTTGCTTATTTACAAAAAATATTATAATATTTAATTATATAATTATTAATAATAAATATTATTTGAGAAATAATAAAAATGCTATATAATAAAATCTTTATATTCGGAATTTGGAGATATTAAATAAAAAATGCAAGACCCAAGAATAAATAAATTAGCGGAAAGTTTGGTTAACTATTCCTGCAAAGTTAATAAAAATGAAAATGTTTTAATAAAAGTTTACGGAGAGAGCGAAGAGCATAATTTAGTTAAAGCTTTGATAAAAGAAATTTATAAAGTCGGAGGAAATCCTTTTGTATGGAATCATAATCCGCAAATAATGAGAGAATTACTTAAAGAATGCAATGAAGAACAGATAAAATTATGGGCGGAATCCGATTTGGCGCTTATGCGAAAAATGGACGCCTATATAGGAATATGGGGAGGCTCAAATAACGCGGAAAATTCTTCGGTTAGAAGAGAGAATAATCAAATATACGAAAAATTTTATTCTAATCCCGTTCATATGCATGAAAGAGTGAAAAATACAAAATGGGTTATACTTAATTATCCGACTCCTTCTATGGCTCAGCAGGCTTCAATGAGCAGCGATGAATTTGAAGATTTTTATTTTAAAGTATGCAATTTGGATTATTCTAAAATGTCAAAAGCTATGGATAATTTAGTAGAGCTTATGGATAAAACGGATAAAGTAAAAATAATCGGCGAAGGAACTGATTTAACTTTTTCAATAAAAAATATTAAAGCTATTAAATGCGCGGGCGAAATGAATATTCCTGACGGCGAAGTTTTTACCGCTCCCGTTAGAGAATCGGTTAATGGAATTTTATCTTATAACGCTCCTTCACTTTATAATGACGGATTTACTTACGAGAATATAAAATTCGAATTTAAAGACGGAAAAATTATAAAAGCTACGGCAAACGATACTAAAAGAATAAACGAAATTTTAGACACGGATGAAGGCGCAAGATATATAGGCGAGTTTTCTTTGGGAGTTAATCCTTATATAACAAAACCTATGAAAGATATTTTATTTGACGAAAAAATAATGGGAAGCTTTCATTTTACGCCAGGCTCTTGTTATGACGAAGCGCCTAACGGAAATAAATCTATTATTCATTGGGATTTGGTTTGCATTCAGACGGAAAATTATGGCGGAGGCGAAATTTATTTTGACGATATATTGATAAGGAAAAACGGAATTTTTGTAGTCGATAGTTTGAAATGTCTAAATCCTGAAAACTATTAATTTATTTTTTATAAAGAATTATTCAATATATTCTTCAATGCCTTTTGTTGAAGTCTTCCATGTTATGCCATGTTTTCTATTCTTTACATCGCAATATTTACAAAATGGTATTGGTTTTACTAAAAATTGTAGAATTTCTTGATAATTTCTTGCTTTATGTATATCTATATAATCATTAACGCTTATCGGAATATTTTTATTAAAAAATTTATTGAAATGTCTTATATTTGGAATATAAGAACATGTATATAATCTGCCATTTTCTAATATTAAACAATTATTTGCTAAAAAGCAATTTCTAAAATTCCATTCTGGATTTTCTGTCCCCTCCAAATTAAGCGGACTATAAAAACTTGTTTTAACAATATCCTCACCGTTAAAAAAAATTAATTTTATATTCATGTCTTTACAAATTTCTTTTATTTTATCCCAATCTATTTTTATCGGATATTTTGTCGGAGCTAAAGTAATTTTATTATCTTTCATTGATTGCCAAAAACTATTATCCTGTTTCAATAATAAAATTCCGTTTGTAATTAATTTTATTTCGGTTTTATCAAAATATTTCCTTGCAATTTCAAAAAATCTTTTAATATTAGGATTTAATAAAGGCTCGCCACCCATTAAATGAATTATATTAACTTCGCCGTTAGATAATTCGGATAGTCTTTTAATATCTTTTTCAAACACTTCAATATTTGCAAATTCGGGTTCGGCTAATTGCGAAAAGTGAGAGCAACTTTGACAATTAAGATTACAATGTTCGGCTAAATGTATTTCTATCTTCTCTATATTTGCTCTTGGAGTTATTCTATCAAGTTGGAAATTAATTAAATCATGCTTTGCTCTAATGCTTTCAAAAAAATCTCTAATTTTGTCTCTTAATTTTCTATTTGGTATCCACCAAACTATATCATTTATAGTTTTTATAATATCTTTATCATTCATTTATTTCTCCAGAATTAGTTAACATATTGCTTATTATAGGAA